>Ga0207107_1122_pt1 | contig 18508 bp, 19 predicted proteins | sample Alteio_BWMinHeat_75_FD_153555 | JGI IMG/M metagenome (GOLD analysis project Ga0207107, IMG submission 153555) | Enriched cells from forest soil in Barre Woods Harvard Forest LTER site, Petersham, Massachusetts, United States -... | ecosystem: Environmental > Terrestrial > Soil > Temperate forest >... | reverse complement strand
GATGATGCCCCTGCCCCTGTGGCTGTCCCTCGGGCTGGTATTGCTCCTGCGGGGAAGAAGACTGGCCCTTCCAGGGAAGCGCCTGCGCAAAGGCAAGCGGAGGCGTCGCAATTCCTAACGCGAGTGTTGCTATCAGGGCTGTGGTGCGAATTCGCGATGCATTTACCATATCTTCCTCGTTGCGGTTAGAGCGTGTTTAGAGCATGTTTCATACAGTATGGCGCTGAAAATTGCTACATGGAACGTTAACTCTATCAAGGCCCGCCTGCACCTCCTGCTGCCCTGGCTGAAGGAGGCTGCGCCGGATATCGCACTGCTGCAGGAAACCAAGGTGACGGATGACGCTTTTCCACGCCTTGAGATCGAGGATTTGGGATATAACCTCGCGATTTGCGGACAGAAAACTTACAACGGTGTAGCCATTCTTTCCAAGCTGCCCCTGGAGGATATCCGTACCCGGCTGCCGGGTGAGGACGGCGACGATCATGCGCGGTATATCGAGGCGGTGGTGAGCACCAAAGGCGGCGCCGTCAGGGTGGTGTCGGTGTACGTGCCCAACGGCCAGTCTCCCGATTCGGATAAATTTCAGTACAAACTCCGGTTCCTGACGAGGCTGCGCGCGCATGCCGAAGCGCTGCTCAAGCTCGAAGAGGCACTCGTTATCGGTGGGGATTACAATGTCGCACCCTGGCCGCTGGACGTATACGATCCCAAGGGACTCGACGGCACTGTCTGCTACCATCCGCTTGAGCGTGAACAGCTTCGTACATTGCTATATCTTGGCTTTTACGATGCCTTTCGCGTTGTGCATCCGCATGCCCAGATATTCAGCTGGTGGGACTATCGCGGGGCAGGGTTCGAGACGGGCAAAGGCCTGCGCATCGATCATCTGCTGCTCTCGCCACAAGGCGCAGACAGGCTTAAATCATGCGAAATCATGCAGTCTGTGCGTTCGCTTGAGCGTGCATCCGATCATGCGCCGGTGATGTGTGAGTTGACTGATATTCAGGGAATTTAATTCAGTGCGCGTTGCTCGCTCAGACCAGTGCGGCTATTGTCCACGGCAGCGACAAAGTTTTCCTGCTTCTCGGGCTGTTGTTTTTTAGCACCGCTTTTGTCAGCCCACTTGGTATCCTTGCCGTCGATGCGCTCAAGCTTCACACCTTCATCGAGGACAACTTTATAGCCTTCAGGGACAAAACCTTGTTTCGTCGCTTCGGCAATGGCCGCCGCTTCTTCTTTCTTCACGCGACGCTTGTTAAATCCCTTCACCATCTGGTGGAGCATGAGGGCCATGACCATGGTCCAGCCCGCTTCCTTGGTGATAAGCCTTGTCTGCTCAGATATCACCATCCGGCTTTCAACAGGCTTCGTCAGGCCTTTCGTGCCGAATTCTTTTTCCGTTTTCTCAAGGCGATCGAAATGATCTTTCATGTTCGTACGCACATCACTGAATTTCGCACCGTGTTTTTCGAAGAACTCTATCCACTTATTCAGCACCTTCGGCGCTTTAATCTGCAAGTGGTCATGAATCTTCTGGCCCAGACGCCAGGCAAGCGTGTCAACGCTCTGATGCCCGTGGTTCTCTAACGTGCGGCTCAACCGGTTGACAGCGAAATCACCGCCGATGACCAGACCCATGCCTATGCCACGAGCTTTCCATAAATCGCCCGTGCTGTGTTTCCTGTTGACGCGCTTATGAATCTCCTGATTGATTTTATCTTCAAGGGTCTTGGGTTCCGGCTGCTGTATCAAATCATCAGGAAGTACGTTTTTATCTTTATTGCCCAGCCACTGGTTAACCGAATGCGCCATCTTGCCGCGGCGTTTCACCAATGGCGTCATGACGCCGGTAAGGACGGTTCCGGAAATCAGCATGAAAAGCATTTCCACAGTCGAACGTACGGAATCGAGTGTCTTGCCGTGACTCGCCTCATTCCTGAGTATTTTTTTGACAATGAAGTCCGTTGCTTTTTCCTTGCCTACTTTCACCTCTTTCCTTGGATTGAGGCCGTAGGTGAAGAAAAGCGCCAGCGCTGAATTGGCGAGCCATCCCAGACCGTAATAGATGCCGGTATTGACGATCCTGCCGCCAGTCGTTTTATGGATGTCTTTTTGCGGAGCAGGGACTGCCCTGTCCTCGAGCGGCGCGTCCCGGCGCATCGGCAGTTCGCACGAAGGGGCGCGCACTGGCACATGCGCAGGTGATGCAGCTTCGTTATCTTCTAATGCTATTTCCGTTATGTCTGGCACGAGAGCTTCGCTTTTCCTGTTTATGGCTCCTTTACATAATACAATATCTTAAAGGGGATTGTGTGACAATTTCATGAATATCCATAGCTTTTTGATGCTTTGCAGCATGAAAAGGGGCAGAAAAACAGCGGTTAGCCCAAAGCGGGCCTCTGCTCAGTGGTTAAGCGGCTGTTATCCACTGCATTAACGAAATTCTCAGCCTTCTGGGAAGGTTCGCGGGATTGGGTCTTTTCCTGCCAGGAAGTATCCTTTGGTGTTATGGGGTCATCCGTAGGCGGTGACACGGGCACGGCATGATGGGCGGCTGCAACCTGCTCATCGTGCTTATTAATCTTGCGCGCGAATGCACGGCTCAACACATATACCATCCCCGCGCACAGGGAGGTATAAAACATCTCAAATGCATTTGCCTTGGTCCATTTGTCGATTTCAGCGAGCTTTTCTGCGCTCACTTCCTGATTGATATGCTTTTTCCACTGCCCCTGGATAAACCTGGATGCCGCGTTCTCGACCTTCTTTGTGCGCTCGCCGCCTACGGCGGTGCCGATTCCCAGCACAGACAGGAACGTTACCAGACGACCACCCAGCACGCTTCTCCAGCTCTGTTTAGGCTCACGCGCATAGTGATCGGGATCAGAAGGCACGGTTTCGAGTTTTTTATCAATCCAGTGGGAGACTTTCCCACGCCGATCCTCCAGTAACTTGATAGGCGCCATCAATACGGTACCCACCGCAAAGGAGATTAATATCTTCGCCATGTTTTCCCCGCCTGCGCTTATTTTCAGCGCGGGGTTTGCCTTTTCGACCTCTTTAAGCGGTATGATTCTGGTCAGGTTCTCGGCAAGCGGGGTATAAATCTCTTTGCTGACGAAACTGGCTTTATCGCTGATTTTTTTCACAGCCCAGGTGGAAAGCCCATAGACTGCGCCAAACGCAATGGTGGGCCAAACAGCCAGATCGAAAATCTTGTTGCCCCAGGTGCGCCGCAGGTGCCCGTGGTGGTGGCCATCCGGAGGGGCGATGCCGGTCAGTCCCTGCTCGACATCGCGAGTGGTTTCTTCTGCTATTTTTTGTATTTTCGGCTCTTTTTCGTTCATTGTTTTTTTTAGTTCCCGCAATTTGCCTAGTTTAGAATCATACTACGTAACGCAGATTCGCATTATTACGTTTTTGTGAATAATTCGCGGTAGTCACGGGCAAGGTCCGAGATTCCTTTTTCCTATTTAAATAACACCAAAATAATGTATTATTTTATATTCTACATTATTTACTTAGGTTAGGCAAGTGCGGCAGCATCTTGCCTTTTGCGGCAATCCGTTATAAGCCTGCCTCCCTTATGAAGCGCATCTTTTCCGGCGTCCAACCTACCGGCAACCTCCACCTTGGTAACTACCTCGGCGCGATCCGCAACTGGGTGAAGCTCCAGCAGGAGGGAACAGAGTGCATCTACGGCATCATGAACCTGCATGCCATTACAGTGCCGCAGGAGCCCGAAACGCTTAAAAAAGCTATTTACGAAGTGGCAGCGGCCCTCATTGCCTGCGGCATTGACCCGAAAAAAAGCACCATCTTCCAGCAGTCGAGCGTGACCGCACACTCTGAGCTCGCGTGGATCCTAGGGTGCCATACGCCGCTTGGCTGGCTCAACCGCATGACGCAGTTCAAAGAGAAAACCGGCAAAAACCGTGATAATGCGCCGCTCGGGCTCTATGGCTATCCCGTCCTCATGGCCGCGGACGTGCTGGGCTATAAGGCAACGCATGTTCCGGTGGGCGAGGATCAGAAACAGCATGTTGAACTGATGCGTGACATCGCAGGTGCGTTCAACCGCGCTTATAAAACCGATTTCTTCCCCCTGCCCGAGCCGCTGATCTTAGGCACAGGCACGCGTGTGATGAGTCTGCGCGACGGCACCAAAAAGATGAGCAAGTCGGATGAGTCAGCTTATTCGCGCATAAACCTCACGGATGACGCCGATGCCATCGATCTGAAGTTCAGAAGAGCCAAGTCCGATACAATCATAGGGCTCACTTATGAGCCTGAAACGAGGCCGGAAGCCGCCAATCTTATCAATATCTTTGCGGCGCTTGCTAATGTAACGCCTGAAGCGGTGGCAAAGGACTTCGGCAGCAAAAACTTCTCCGATTTCAAGAAAGCGCTCGCCTCTCTTGCCATCGAGCAGCTCACGCCCATCACTTCGCTTATGCGCGAACTGTTAAAGGATGTGAGCTATATCGAAGAAGTGCTCGAACAGGGCGCCGAGCGGGCAAATAAGATCGCCAGCAAAAATTTGAGAGCCGTGCAGGAGATGGTGGGGTTCTACACGAATTCCTAGAGATCTTCCTTGCCGCCGGTTTGCGTTTTCGGCTTCTGCCTTCGCCTTTTCTCCTTGTCCCTGAACGGAAATGCACCCTTGCCTGTCTCTTCATCGTAGAACCTGACCTGCCGCAGTGAGCGCGCAGAAGGAATGGTCACTTCCTGCTCCCTGGCGATGACATCGGCGATGTCGCGCCCCAAGCCATGCTTGACCAGGACTCCCAGCAACTTGCCCAACTGGCCAGCTTTCACCGTTACCGACGCACCATATTCGGAGGCCTGATCCGGGTCTGTGGCAATGCCGTACCGGTGGGCAAGTACAGCAATTTCCGTGGCAGAACCCGGCACGTCGTGCCCCCAACACAATTCCCCGTGATAAGGAATAACGATCACATCTCCCGTATGCATGACGTTGATCTCCGCGATCCCGATGGCGCTTCTGTCAAACTTCTCTTGATACGCTGTAGAAGCCTGAATGCTAGTCTCAGTCTCGACAGGAACGGCATCATCCACCATCTTCCTTATCCTGTATCTCGCTTTGTACTGACCTTCGGGCAATGCCTGCACCATAAAATCTCTCGATACGCCTTATTACGAACCGACAAAACGGGAGCGGATTCTTTCCACCACCCCATCGAACATCGCCTGCGTCAGCGCGCCTGTATTAATATTATAGCGTGAACAGTGGTAGCTGTTGAGCAGGCGGAAGTTCATTACCTGATGCTCGTTTCCATGTCCAAACGTATAAGCGGATTGCTTTAAACCCAATGCCATAAGGACTGCCTTGTGCGCGATCTGTCCGAGGGCGAGGAGCACCTTGAGGTTCGGCATCGCCTTAATCTCGGCAGCGAGGAAGCCGTTGCACTGTCGGATTTCGGATGGCTCCGGCTTGTTTTCCTGCGGCACGCAGCGCACTGCATTGGTGATACGGCAATCCATGAGGCGGAAGTTGTCTCCTCCCCCGTCTGCCACTTTCTCCGGATCGTACTCTCCTTCCGTAAACCCATACTTCTTGAGGGATGAGTAGAGCACCAGCCCCGCATAATCGCCGGTAAACGGCCTGCCTGTGCGGTTTGCGCCTTTGAGGCCTGGCGCAAGGCCCACAACAAGTAGCCGCGCCTGAAGCTCGCCAAACGACGGCACAGGCGCATTGAAGAAGCCGGGATAAAGCTTGCGGTTATCTTCGCGGAATCCGGCAAGGCGCGGACAAAGAGAACAATTATGGGGGGCGGCTAACATGGGCGGCCTAAACAGCATCGAACACAAGCAGCGATATCACACTCAGGCACACCAGAAAAGCGAGCGCCAGTATGTATGTCAGGGGTTTATGTATCAGGACGTACGCAATCAGGTAAAGGCCTGTGATGAAAATGACGATGATAAAAAGCCACCGCAATACCACTCCTGCTGTAATGTTTTTCGGTTTTCGGGCAAGCCAGGAAGAAACGAAAATCGAAACAGTAATGATCAGAAATAAAGGGGCTTTGAACCCGATCGGAAGATCTTCATGAAGCACGAACTGGGCCACCAAGGTGCAGGCCACCACAGAGGAAACAACTATCCATACCCAGCAAAGCCAGCCCCTGGCACGGAACAGCCGGTATCTTTCTATTTTCGCCATCCGTCCGGCTGCATACGCCCATACGAGCAATAGCAGCCTCACTACAGTCTTAAACGGCCTCACTCAAACTCCAGCAGCAGCTGATCCGCAGACACGCTGTCCTTGTCGGCAACGTGGATTTTCTTCACTGTCACGTCATGGTCGGCGTAGATGACGTTTTCCATCTTCATCGCCTCTATCACCACCAACTCGCCGCCGGTTTTGACCTGGTCGCCTTCCTTCACCCGCACATGCTGCACGAGGCCGGCAATGGGCGCAATCAGGCGATCCTTCCTGCTGCCGTTGGTATCCTTGGGCATGTAATGCGCAAGTTCAGCCACCCGCGGCGTGCGCACGGTGACCTTGACCTCGGAGCCGGCATGCGACAGCAGGTAACCTTCGTCGAGATAGCGCAGCATGACGCTCACTGGCTTGCCGTTGATTGTGCCCTGGAACAGCCTGCGGCCAAGCTTCCACGAACTGCGCACGACGATGAGTCCCTTGTCGTAGCTGATGTCGTAGCCGTATTCTTTGCTGCGTGCATAAACAGGATAGGAATCGTCGTCAATGCTTACTACCCAGCGCCCGCCGATTGCACGCTCGCGACCTGGCAACTGGCCGCTGATGCGGCTGGCGCGCTCGGCATCGCGCAGGAAAATATGCATGGCTGCACCCAGGAACACTTTCGAGGTTTCGCTCGTAAGCTCCGCGCCCGTGAAGCCACCGGGATATTCCTGCTCGATGAAGTTGGTTGATATGTCGCCCTTGGCGAAGCGCTCGTGGCCCAGTATGGCTTCGAGGAAATTGATATTGTGGCTAATGCCACGGATAACAAAGGAGGAAAGCGCTGCCTGCATGGCCTCGATCGCTTTCTCGCGTGTGGGCGCATAGGTGCAGACCTTGGCGATCATGGGGTCGTAGAACATGCTGACCTCGCCGCCCTCATAGACACCCGTGTCAATCAGCACATGATGCTCGGTGACCGGCTCCTGGTAGCGCGTGATGCGGCCCGTCGAAGGCAGGAAGCCGCGCCTCGGGTCCTCGGCATAGACGCGCGCTTCCAGTGCCCAGCCTGAGAGCTGAACGTCTTCCTGAGTGCAAGAAAGCTTTTCGCCCGCCGCGATGCGGATCATCTGCTCGACAAGATCGATTTTAGTCACGAGCTCGGTGATGCGGTGCTCCACCTGCAGGCGAGTATTCATTTCAAGAAAGTAAAAATTGCCTTGGGGGTCAACGACAAATTCCACCGTACCCGCAGAGGTATAATTCACTTCTTTCGCCAGCGCCACTGCCTGCTCACCCATGGTCTGGCGCATTTTATCGTTTAAAAACGTGCTGGGCGCTTCTTCAATCACCTTCTGGTGGCGGCGCTGAATGGAGCATTCGCGCTCGCCCAGATAGACAGTATTGCCAAACCGGTCCGCAAGTACCTGTATCTCGATATGGCGCGGATTATCAAAAAACTTCTCGATGAAAACCCGGCTGTCAGAGAAGCTCGACTCCGCCTCGGACGCAGCATATTTAAGCCCGTCCAGGAGTTCCCTTTCATTGCGCGCGACGCGCATGCCCTTACCGCCGCCGCCTGCTGCCGCCTTGATCATGACAGGATAGCCGATGTCTGCCGCAATCTTTTTCGCTTCCTTGGAAGACGTGATCACGTCGAGTGCGCCTGGTACGGTGTTGACTCCCGCCTTCACCGCGATTTTTTTCGACTCAATCTTGTCACCCATCAGCTTGATGGCCTCTGCCGTGGGCCCAATCAGCACCGCGCCCGCACGCTTCACCGCGCGTGCGAACTCAGCGTTCTCGGAGAGGAAGCCATAGCCCGGATGCACTGCCTCCGCACCGCTATGCTCGACAGCGTTAATGATATTCTCGATCTTGAGGTAGCTCTGGCTTGAAGGCGAAGGGCCGATATACACCGCCTCATCCGCCTGCTTCACATGCAAAGCGCTGGTATCAGCTTCGGAATAGACTGCAACCGTCTTGATGCCCAAGCGTTTGGCCGTGGCCATAATGCGCACGGCAATTTCTCCGCGGTTGGCTATAAGTATTTTATCAAACATAGGGCAGCAGACTACAGCAATGGCTTGGTGAGAACATTAGTTGGTAGGAATACGGTTTGCCATACCAGGGGGAATATGGAAAGTCTGCCTGATCTGGACGATGTGGCATTTCTGATTTTCGTCAATGTTAACCAGCCCGGAGAACTGTTCACTCCCCCCCGTTGCGGAATAATGCACTGTCCCAGAAACACGATATCCTGAGCCTTCGGGCTTTACATCAACGCCTGAATAGGAAAGCATGTTGCCCGAGGCTTTCTGTTGAGGCAATACCGTTATACGGGCCTCCTTATACTGATCCGCGGAAACCCCCTGATCCTTGGTGGTTCCATCCGGCGAAATGAATGTATAGGTGATTCGCGCATCATCGCTGATCATGTTGAGATACTTGGGATCGTAATTTGCGGCTTGCGACGTGAATTCATCGAAGCATCTTTTACCCTGCGCAATGTCACCGCCGCTCATTGCAACATTACCGGTGTTTTGCTCGGCATTACCACCGCCCTGCACAACACTGCCACTGCCTTGCACGGCATTACCACTGTCTTGGGCACCACCACCGCCACTGCCCTGCACAGCATTACCACTGCCTTGTGCACCACCACCGCCGCTGCCCTGTTCAGCATTTCCATTGCCCTGTATAATGTTACCGCTGCCCTGCACCATATTTCCATTGCCCTGATCGGCGTTGCCGGCATCCTGTGCCACGGCAGCGGAAGCGCTCACCAGGAAAAGGCCGATAGTCATAGAACTAAGACGATTCATAATGATTCCCCCTTTAAAGTGGCAAATTATCATGCTTCTTCCATGGATTCTTTAAATCCTTATTCTTCAGGATCGACAGCGACCTGCATATCCTCCAGCGGGTGTTCTGCGGGCGGATGACATCATCAATATAACCGCGCGACGCAGCCACGAAGGGGGAAGCGAATTTTTCCTTGTATTCTTTTACTTTCGTCTCTACCTCACCCTGATCCTTAAGGCTTCCGCGGAAGATAATTTCAACCGCGCCTTTGGGCCCCATCACGGCAATCTCTGCCGAGGGCCATGCGTAATTGACATCGCCGCGCAGGTGCTTGGAACTCATCACGTCATACGCGCCGCCATACGCCTTGCGGGTGATAACCGTAATTTTGGGAACCGTCGCCTCCGCATAGGCAAAGAGCAGCTTTGCGCCGTGCTTGATGATTCCGTTATGTTCCTGCACCGTGCCCGGCAGGAAGCCCGGCACATCCACAAAGGTGACGATGGGAATACTGAATGCGTCGCAGAAACGCACGAACCGCGCCGCCTTGCGCGAAGCATCGATGTCGAGGCAGCCGGCCAGGAACATCGGCTGGTTGGCGACGAAGCCCACCGTATGCCCTTCCATGCGCGCAAAGCCAACGATAATATTCTTGGCATAATCCGGCTGTATCTCGAAGAAATCGCCCTCGTCCACCACGCGCTCCAGCAGTTCTTTCATATTATAAGGGCGATTGGGATTGTCCGGCACAAGCGTGTTGAGCGACATCTCTACCCTGTCCGCCGGATCGGTGGTGGGGCGCCAGGGAACGCCCGTCTTATTAGATAACGGCAGAAAGTTGAACAGGCGGCGCGTCTGCAGCAGGAGCTCGATGTCATTATTATAGGCAAGATCCGCCACGCCGGTCTTATGTGTATGCGTATCGGCGCCGCCAAGCGCTTCCTGCGTCACCACCTCATGGGTAACGGTTTTAACGACTTCAGGACCGGTGACGAACATATAAGAAGAGCCACGCACCATCATGATAAAATCGGTGAGGGCCGGGGAATAGACCGCGCCGCCAGCGCATGGCCCCATAATAAGGGAGATTTGCGGTATGACACCGCTTGCCAGTACATTGCGCTGGAAAATTTCTGCAAAGCCGCCGAGCGAATCCACGCCTTCCTGGATGCGCGCGCCGCCGGAGTCGTTAATGCCGATTACCGGCGCGCCCACCTTCATCGCCATGTCCATAATCTTGCAGATCTTAATGGCGTTGGTTTCGGAAAGCGATCCGCCAAGTACCGTAAAGTCCTGGCTGTAGATGAAAACAAGGCGTCCATTAATGGTGCCGTGGCCGCTTACCACGCCATCGCCAGGGATTTTATTCTCCTCCATGCCGAAATGGATGCAGCGGTGCTCGACAAACATATCATATTCCTCGAAGGAATCCGGATCGAGCAGCACTTCGATGCGCTCGCGCGCCGTCAGTTTGCCTTTTTCGTGCTGGCCGTCGATGCGCTTGGTACCGCCGCCCTGGCGGGCACGGTCGCGTTTCTGTTCGAGTTCCGTAATGACATTGGCTGTCTGCATGATATCCTATCGTGCTGATTAACCCGAAAGGCCTGTTTATCAAAGATCAGAAGGTCAACCAAGCGGGAAATGCGTGAACGGCAATTATGTCAGTTTTTACTTGACATTAAGCAACATCAGAAATTTCCCCGCGGAAGCAATTTCCTCCCTGATCCTGTGCAATCGCTTCTCTTTTTCCTCCTCTATGCCCCACTTGTCCGTCTCGTGTACCTCCTCCAGATGCGAGAGTTCAAAAGCCGCATCAGCATCAATACGGCCTTCGATCAGGGCAAGCGCAAGGACAAGCGAGCCCAACAGTTTAACACTCGCGGCAAGCGCAGCGAGCTTCCAGGGGTCGTATTTCCCCATCGCGTCCTTGAGCCTTGCGCGATTTGCAACGGGCTGGCTCACTGGCATCACCCCGTTCGTTACTTTGAGTTCAATGCCGAACCTTTCTTCGGCCCATGCAAGGATGGGATCAAGCATGTCCTCCTGCAGGGATGCAAGCGCCGGAACGTCTCCCGCGCGATAACAGACGAGATCAGTTTCCGCGTAGGCGAGCAGGTCAGCAACGATTTCCTTGCGCTGCTCCCCGGCAAGATCAATGGCGATGCAGGCAATCTGCGTAAGCGGCATGGTGTCCTTGCGTACAGTCCCGCTCTGCGCCTGCCACTCCAGCGCCACCGCTTCACCAAGAGCGGCGCTGCACATGACGAAAGACCTGCCCATAGGGGTGCGCGCAGTTTTGCCGTCAAGAAGGAGGGCAAAGCCCTTGGATAAGGACCTGCAGGTTGCTAATTTAAAGGCCTTTTTCATAGTCTTCTGCAAAACTTCACGAAAATGTCATATTTCTTTAGCAATATTTGGCTATAATGACCCCAGAAACATTAAATAGCCGGAGAATTTTTATGGGCGATACAGACACAGATCAACAGGAAAGCAAAGGCGGCGGAGCCTTGGGAGTAGTAGGCGGTGCTGCTGGTGCTTACGCCGGTGGTGCCATCGGATCGCATTTTGTGGGCAGGCCGGATGATCTGGGCGCGCAAATAACCGCAGCCGAGAAAGCCAAGGCCGCGGCTGCAGACAATCATGAAAAAACCAGACAGACAAAACTGTTTGATGATCAGCAGAAAGGCACCGAAAATAAGCGGGTATATGACGAATTCAAAGGCACCGAGGCAACGCATGCGGAAGCGTTGGGGAGATATCGTACGGACCTTAATGAAAAATGGGATGCGGCTATAAGAGAAGCAAAGCCGGAGCAGATGGGTAAATTAAGGTTGGCGAACCTTGAGGCCCAGCAGAAGGTTCTTGAAGGGACAACATCAATGGTCCCGGCCGAAAGAGAACTGGCGCTCAACGGGGTCAAAGCCCAGATTGAAGAAGTTAAGAAAGTGACAGGAGCAGAAGGTTTTAAAGACCTGCCCACAGAAGCGGCTCGTGATAAAGTACATGAAGCATTAGATGCTGGTTGGAAGAGGGCAGTTCCTGAGGGTGATAGGGCTTCAGTAGGGGCGTCGATGGCGACGCATGTACATAAAGATCCCAAGGTATTGGAGGCGATGGAAAAAGCTGATAAGGAACTGGCTGAGAAAATTGCCAAAGCCGTCCCCAAGGATCACCTAGAGCCGTTAGCGGCGAAAGCCAAGGAAGCCGCGGGTAAGTGGCAGACTCTTGAAGCAACACTCGAAACAACGAAACCGCTGGCTGAAAAAACACAGGAGCTTGAGAAGCTCCAGGCTCTGAAATTACTGAATGAAGAAACGGGCTGGAGCAGGCTTTCACGCCCGGTTAAGCTCTTCAATAAGGTCGGAACGGGAGGAAAAGCCGCAATTCTCGCCTCCGCTGTGGCATTGGGCGCGGCAACTTACGGTGGCATCCGTGCATACCGCAACCGTGATTCCGATGAGCCTCAGTCCCATACTGAGCGCCTTGAACAGCAGAGAGCCGCAGCAGCCGCGACCCCATCTGCAGGGATTGGAGCGTAAACCGCTTCCTGTAGTAACTGCCGGCATGGATAGTTTATGGCCGACAAGGACATGGAAAACGGCGATCATAAAAAGGCCGACTGGAAGGAAGTCGCAGGCGGAGTTGCCGCAGGTGCGGCGGGGGGCGTAATCTCCGCGAAAAGCATTGACTGGGAAAAGTCAGTTCAGGAGCAGTTGAAGCACTCCGTTAACAAAGCTGTAAAAGCAGAACTGAAATGGCGCTCGCGCCCCATCGAGCTTGAGCCTAACGTTACACTCCTGCACGATACTACCGAAGAAGGCCTGAAAAGGGCGGCGAGATATGCCGAACTGAAGGCTATAAACGAGTTCAAATTCTCGAAAGCCGAGGCAGAGCAAGACATGCTGAAAAAGGCGGTTTTTTACCTGAAGCATGCCGAGCCGAAAACTCAGATCGCTTTGGGCGCCATTATCGCCGCAAGTGCCCTGGCCGCAGGTTATGCCATCCATCTCTACCGGAACAGCGATGCCGGAAAGCAGGTAAAGTGATTTCAATGCCCTGAAAAGCAAAATGTGAAAGTATTTCAGGGGGTACTTATTTTTTAGGGCCTTTTCATAGCCTTCCCAAAAGTTCACAAAACTGTCATATTTTATTGACGAATTTACGCTATAATAAATCCCAAAGAGTATTAATACACACACTGGAGAGTTTATGGCCGACACAGACGATAGTGGATCAGTCATTGTACCGAGCATTGGGGGAGCCGTAGCGGGAGTTGCAGGCGGCACCGCCGCATCTCATCTGATGAATAACGAAAGCAGCGTCGCCAAAGGACTGGAGAAAGCGGAGAAAAGGCGGGTAGATGCTCAAAACGCCTATGACGCTGGAGAAACCAAAGTATTGGGATCGTTGGATCCGGCCAGCCAGAAATTGAAGCAGGCCGCTGACGACGCGAAGACAGCTCACGAAGGATGGCTGAAGCAACACACCGCGGCTGAGCAAGCCGCATTTACGGAAGCATCAGGAGGATTGAATGCAGCCGGGCAGGCAAAACTGGAGGTCGATGGCCTCAGGGGCCAACTCAAATACCTCGAACAACAACCAGAAGGTTTTGGCAGGGGCTACAGCATCGAAGCCACAAAGAAAAAAATAACGGCAATAGAAGAGCTGGCTAAGAGAGATGATTTTAAAAGTCTCCCCAGCGACAGGGTGCAGGACAGCATAAGAGAAGGTTTGGAACAGGCTGAAGATAAATTAAAAGCCAAGTATGCAAGCAACGCGGCCGACATCACAGCTTTTGAGGATCTGCATAAACCGAAACTGGATGCGGCCCGATTCCAAGGGATCAAGGAAGCGAACCCTGAAATCGCCACCAAGATTGCCGCAGAAACAAGCGCGACGGCCGAGGCGTTGAAAGCCGCAGAGGGCAACCTCGCAACCGCGGAAGGCAGATGGAAGCCGAAGTTCAAACAATTGATGGGCGGTAAGGGCAAAGACCTTGCAAAAGCGGAAGCTGCGGTTGAAAGGATGGGCGCGCTTGAAGCTGTCAACAGAGAAAAGACATTCGCGGGGGCGCTTAAGAGGCCATGGAGCCATTTAAAGAGCGCAGGTACGGGTACGAAGCTTGCCATCCTGGGCGCCGGCGTGGCTCTTGGCGCACTGGCCTACAATCACCTCAAGGACAGGTCTTCGGACAGGGAGGATGTGTCGTCCTTCACCGACCGCCTCGAGCAGCAAAGGCTTGCCGCCACGGCCGCACAATCTGCGGGACGTGGCGCCTGATTCAAGTTTTTTCTGAGGCAGGAATCTCCAGACCCAGCGTTTTGAAGCTCTCTTTCATGTGCTTGGGCAATGGCGCGGTGACATCCAGCATTCCCTGAATACGGATATGGCGTGCATGCAGGTGCAGCCTGTTGGGCAGCCCGTCAATAAACGCCTCGCGCGCACCATACTTGCCGTCACCGATGATGGGATGGCCAATGGCAGCCATATGCACGCGCAACTGGTGCGTGCGTCCCGTGACAGGCATCAGCTCCACCCAGGCAAGCGCGCGGCTTAGGCGCTCAATGACCCGGTAGAGGGTTACGGCACGTTTTCCTTCCTCTTTGTCGATAGCCACCTTTTCAACGTCGCCCTCCTCCTGCTTGGCGAGCGGAAGGTCAATCTTGCCCTCCGTTATCTCAGGCGCGCCCTTCACCAGCGCCCAGTAGGTTTTTTCCGCCGTCTTGCCGGAAAATATTTTCATGAGTTTTGCTGCCGTCTTTGCTGACCGCGCCAGCACCAGCACTCCGCTGGTATCACGATCCAGCCGGTGCACGAGCTTGGGGCGCTCTTTACCATCAAAGCGCAGCGTGTCCAGCATGCCGTCAATGCTCTTTGTAATTCCACTGCCGCCCTGCACCGCCAGTCCCGCAGGCTTGTTGATGACGATGACATCGGCGTTTTTGTAAAGCACCATTTCATGCATCATGCGGATATCCTCCACGGAAAGCGTCGGAGCGACGTTCTTTTCCGGAATGCGCCGTGGCTCATTGGCCCGACTGCTGCTGATTCCTTCGACATGCTTGTTGACGCTGATGATCCTTCCAGCTTCCACCCTGTCCGAGGTCTTCGCCTTCTTGCCGCTTACGCGTACATCGCCCTTGCGCAGTGATTTCTCGAGCAGCGCGTGGGTAACATGCGGCATGTGGCGCTTGAACCAGCGGTCGAGCCGGATTCCGCTGTCGGCTTCAGTAACTGTATGTTCCGTCATGTGAGTGTACGCATCAGGCGCAGACCCACTAGGAGGCCTCCAATCGACAGAACGACAGAGGATACTATATAAAGGCTCATGGCCATCCACCTGCCCTCTTCCAGCAGATTCACAGACTCAAGGGAGAAGGTCGAGAAAGTCGTGTAACCGCCCAGCACGCCAACGGCCACGAAAAGATGGATGCTTTGCGTGTGTCCGGGCATCATCCGCCCCAGCCAGCCGATGAGCAGCCCCATGAATACTGAGCCTGTGATATTCACGATCAACGTGCCATAGGGAAAGCTGCTCCCGGCATAATGGCCGATGAGGCTTTGTATAAGATAGCGCGCGACTGATCCGATTGCGCCGCCGATTGCGACAAAGAGCAGGTTCATGATGACCTTTTCTCTCTCAATTTCGCCCAATATTCCAGCCGTTTCTTCAGTTCGCGCTCGAATCCGCGCTCGACCGGCTCGTAATAGGTGCGGCGCTCCAGGCCGTCGGGGAAATAGTTCTGGCCCGAGAAGGCATCTTCCGCCTTGTGATCGTATTCATAGCCCTTGCTGTAGCCCAGCTCCTTCATGAGCTTGGTGGGCGCGTTTAAGATATGCATCGGCGGCATGAGCGAGCCATGCTGCTTGGCATCGCGCATGGCTGCGCCAGCCGCGACATAGGCTGCGTTCGACTTCGGCGCTGTAGCGAGGTAAATCACTGCCTGCACGATGGCCAGCTCTCCTTCGGGCGAGCCCAGGAAATCATAGACATCCTTGGCGGCCAGTGCCTGATGCACCGCTTCCGGGTCGGCAAGGCCGATATCCTCGACCGCGAAGCGCACTAAGCGGCGCACGATGTAAAGCGGGGCTTCGCCGCCGTCCAGCATCCGGTGCAGCCAGTAAAGCGCCGCATCCACATCCGAGCCGCGCAGGGACTTATGCAGCGCACTGATAAGGTTGTAATGGCTCTCCTGGTGCTTGTCATAGACGGGGGCGCGCTGCTGCAGCAATTGCGTCAGCGCTTCGGGAGTGAGCGGACCTTTCGGCGCGGCATTGTAAATCTCCTCCAAGAGGTTCAGGAAATACCGGCCGTCGCCGTCTGCCATCGCGCAGAGCGTAACAAAGGCTTCCTCGGGCAGGTTCAGCTTTTTCTTCATGTGTTTTTCGGTGCGATCCAGCAGGCGTCGCATGGCCTCTTCGCCAAGCCTTTTCAGCACCAGCACCCGGCAGCGCGAGAGCAGCGCCGAGTTAAGCTCGAAGGAGGGATTCTCGGTAGTCGCGCCCACGAGCAGCACCGTCCCGGTTTCGACGTAAGGCAGGAACACATCCTGCTGCGCCCGGTTGAAGCGGTGGATTTCGTCGACGAAAAGCAGCGTTCGTTTGCCGTCTTCTAGCCGCGTTGCCGCTTTCTCGAATATTTTCTTGAGTTCCACCACACCGGTGGTGACCGCCGACACCGCTTCCATCTCATAGCCGCTCTCGGCGGCAAGCAGGCGCGCGATGGTCGTCTTGCCGCAGCCCGGAGGCCCCCAGAGGATAATGGAGGCGAACTGGCGCGACTTCACCATGCGCCCGAGCGGGCCATCATCGCCGGTTAAATGCTCCTGCCCCACCACCTCGGCAAAGCTCTTTGGGCGCAACCTGTCTGCCAGCGGCGCTGCTTCCGCCGCCTGCGCTGCAAACAGCGTATTCAATTGGTGACCGACATGGTGAGCACCATGCCGCCGCGCACGAGGGTAATCTGGAAGGAGCGCGAACGGCCGGACAATGCGCGCACCAGATCTGCGATGGAATGTATTTCCTTCCCGTTCACCGCAACGATGATATCGCCCGCTTCGAGATTCATGCCAAGCCCCTAGCCTTAACCCGCCTGAAGCACTACGACACGCGGCTCCGTGGATTTGAGATGAAGCTCTTCCGCCATCTCAGGCGTGAGCATGCCGACGGTAACGCCGTTTAAGGGATGGTTGCCCTTCAAGGTCACCTTCTGCCCAAGCACTTCCGCCGGAGGCTGCGTAAAGGTGACGGAAGTGGTTGTCTCCTTACCTTCCCGCCACAGGCTCATTTTCATCGGCACACCCGTGCCCGTAGTTACAATGCGGAAATTGAGCCCCTGCGCATCGTCAATTACCCCGGCGCCCAGGCCGGTGATAATGTCACCCGGACGTATACCCGCTTTCTCGGCAGGGCTGCCCGCGGCGACTGCCCTCACCAGCACACCGCGCGGGCGATCAAGACCCTGCGCCTCGGCAATCTCCTGTGTCACGGGCTGCACCTCCACACCGAAATAGGGCTGGGTGATATGGCCGCCTTTGCCCACCTGACTCTTCAAGACAGCACGCACCATGTTGGCGGGAATGGCGAAGCCGATGCCCTGATAGCCGCCGGTACGCGAGTAAATAGCCGTGTTAATGCCAATCAGCCTGCCCTGCATATCCACTAGTGCGCCACCCGAATTGCCGGGATTGATGGCGGCGTCGGTCTGGATGAAAAACTGGTAGTCCGATACGCCTGACTCTGAGCGCGCCAGCGCCGAGATGATGCCGCTCGTGACCGTCTGCCCCACCCCGAACGGATTGCCCACCGCCAGTACCAGATCGCCTACTTCCAATGTGTCGGAGTCGCGCAATTCAAGCTTCGGGAGCTTTTCGCCTTTGGTGTCCACCTTGAGCACGGCAAGGTCAGAGCGTTCGTCGCTCTTTTCGACATGCCCCTCGAATTCCCGACGGTCAGAGAGCACTACGATGATTTTATCGCTGCCTTTGACTACGTGATAGCTTGTGACGATAGTGCCGTCAGAGCCCACGATAACACCGGAGCCCAGCGATTGCACGACGCGCTCGCGCGGCAGGCCGCCGAAACCGCCGCCGAAGAACTGGCCGAAGAAAGGATCGTTCAGGAAAGGCGACATCTGCACTCTTTCCGTATGGCGCGTATAGATGTTGACGACCGCGGGCACCACGCGTTTGACCACGGGTGCGAATGACAGCGTTATCTGATCGCGGGAAATGGGCGTCTGATCCTGAGCCGCGGCAGCAACCGGCAGGCACGCCAGCAAGGCAATCATAAGGATAAAAATACGGCGCATAGAAACCCTCCTAACGCAGGGAATATAGTGCCTTGGCAGGCAAAATAAAAGAGCGGCATTTTGCCGCCCTTTTACGATTCAGCCAGCGCAACTACTACGCAGCCTGCGGTTCTTCGGCAGTGAATTCCTGAACGGGGCCGGAGTCTTTGCCGCGCGCGGATTCGTCACGATCAACGAACTCGATGATGGCGAGCGGGGCATTGTCGCCGACGCGGAAACCT
>Ga0207107_1121_pt1 | contig 18562 bp, 18 predicted proteins | sample Alteio_BWMinHeat_75_FD_153555 | JGI IMG/M metagenome (GOLD analysis project Ga0207107, IMG submission 153555) | Enriched cells from forest soil in Barre Woods Harvard Forest LTER site, Petersham, Massachusetts, United States -... | ecosystem: Environmental > Terrestrial > Soil > Temperate forest >... | reverse complement strand
CGGCGGCGACGCCGCGTATTCGACTCACTTCGAGGAAATACGAAATCGCTTTGGACCTGCCGACTTGGCCCTCTTGCCGATCGGAGCCTACGAGCCGCGATGGTTCATGAAAGGCATTCATATGAATCCGGCCGAAGCTGTTCGGGCCCATCAAGATTTAGAATCCCGACAGTCGATCGGCATTCACTTTGGAACGTTTCAACTGACGGAAGAAGAAATTGATGCTCCGTTGCGAAACCTTGAAATCGCTCTTGCCCAAGCCGGTCTCGATTCAAAATCGTTTGTGACCTTGTCCGAAGGCGTCACAACGATATATTCAACGGGAATTGAATGTTTGTCAATGGAGGAAGCTTCACAGTAGGTTGACCATGGCTCGAATGTCGCGGTTCTCGAAAATGGGACCGTGGCGTTTATTCGTTTCCCGGACGACAACATCCACCATGGCTCGGGCCAAGTCGTCGGCGCGAATCACCTGATTTGGGAACAACACCTGAAGCACAGGGTAGATCCCGCGCAACAGGCGGTAGCTAAAATTCGGCTCCTTCCGCGGCTCCACGGGGTAAATATAGGCGGCCCGAAAGAGATAGACGCGGGGGAATCCCTCCGCAAGCAGCGCTTTTTCGGCCTCACCTTTGTAGCGAGCAAAGGCCATCCGACTCCGTCCGGTTTGGTCCGCGCCGCTTCCGCTCAAGAATGAAAACGTCGCGCGGGGGCTGTTGGCACGAAGAACGCGCGCGAACTCAATCGTGTAGTCCACGGTTATCTTGCGAAGCTCCACATCCGTCACAACTCCGGTATAAGTTCCCAAGCAAAAGACGGCGGCGTCCTGGTTTGAGAGAGCCTCCGCGAGTGCGGAACAGTCCGCGAAATCTTGATGCAAAACCTCTTTCAGCTTGGGATGCGAAACACCAAGATTCCTGCGTCCGATCACTGTCACGCCTCCGACAGCCGGCTGGTCAAGCGCATAGCGAAGAGCATATCCTCCGACCATGCCCGTCGCACCGACTATGACGAGGCGTTTTTGGCCCGGGATCCTAACGTTCATCGATGAAGTCATGTGTTCGATGCCTTAGCCGCGCGCAGAGGGTTCCGCCTCTTCCCCAAGAAATAAATTTAAGGTTTCGAACATCGAGTCAAAATCCGGCGAGCCGTCATAACGAACTCCGTTAATGTAGAAATTCGGTGTACCGTTAACGCCGCTTGCGATACCGCTCTTCCGATCTTCCCTGATGCGCTTTGCAATGCCGTCTTGCTTCATATCGTTCGTAAATTTTTTTAGGTCGAGCCCGATTTTTTTCGCCCACACGAAGATGATGTCCGGCTCGAGAAAACGTTGCTGTTCATAAATCAAATCGTGCATCTCCCAAAATTTTCCTTGGAGCGCGGCCGCCTCGGCGGCGTCCGCGGCGAGAAGCGCGTAAGGATGTGCTTCGGTCAATGGAAAATTCCGAAACACAAAACGCAAATTTTTCCCGAATGCTTTTTGCAGACGCTTCACGACGGGATGGGCGGCGCCACAGTAAGGGCATTGATAATCGCCGTATTCCAGCAACGTCAAAGGAGCGGTGGAGGATCCTTCACTGTGATCGCGGGTTGCAACGGGTTGAGTGAGCGTGACGGATTCGTTCATGATTTTTCTCCAGCCAATTTCCCATTGACCATGGAGGCGAGAGCTTTCAATACACCGTCAGCGCCAGGGTTGACTCCCACGGGAGAGACATAACTCCACTGAATGATTCCATTCGGATCGATGACGAACAACGCGCGTTCCGATTCGCCATCCTTCTCCCGGTAAACGCCGTACAGCCGGGCCACCGCGCCTTTGGGCTCGAAATCCGCCAGCAGGGGGATGTGGAGGTTGCGGTCCTTGCTGAAAGCCATGTGACACCATGCGCCGTCGACGGAGATGCCGATAATCTGAGTGTCGAATTCGGAGAATTCATCTTTTAATTCATTGTAAAGCGCAAGTTGATCGCTGCAAACCGGGCTCCAATCGGCGGGATAAAACACAAGAACAACAGGTCGTCCGCGAAAGTCGGAAAGAGAAACTCTTTGATCGGGAGTGGATGGAAGTGAAAAGTCCGGTGCTGAAACGCCGGATTTGAGTGCGGTCATCGGATCCTCCTTTAAATTCTTCGGTGTCGATGCGAGGTGATTTTAGCCAAATAACGGAACTTCTCACATCGAAGTTGGCTTCCGCATAAAAAACAAAGACGCTTCACGATCTAGCGAAATTCCGCGTGCATGACCTGGCCGCCCGCGTGGCTGATCCAACTGGCAGCGCCGACGCAGAAGAGGGTCAGCACCAACGTCAGAAACACCAGATGACGCCCCCAAGAGGGTCGGCGACGATGCGCCCAAAGAGATCCGAACGCGCAAAACCCCGTGAGGTAAAAAACATACATCAAGGTTTCGGCGCGTTCTTTATGATGCGCCAGCCAACGATTGCCGTGAGCGTCGACGATGACTCCGACGTTCTCGTATCCTTGCTCCCCAAAATAAACCGCGAGGCCCGTCACAATCGCCACGAGGACAATCCATATCAAAGTCCCTTCCGGAAACTCGTCGGGACGTCGCAAGCGCGACCACACCAACAGAAAAGCGCCCGCGGCCATTCCGTAAAGCGGCATGGGGTTCAGCAGAACATGGACATATTCCGGTTGACTCATGTGATGCATCATCATCAGTATTTCTTTCATAAATGCGTCGTCTCCTTTGATTCCTCCCAGATGATGTTCCTCACCAAACCTGTGGCGATCCATGAGGAAAACCATTCCATCACGGGCAGTTTTTTTTCCGAATGAGCACTCCATTGTTTGGATAAAATTTTGCAGACGGCCCCCAAGGACATGCCGCTTCGCAACATATGAAGGGCCGTCCACGCATGGTTTTCAATCACAGACACGCGGACCCAGTTATCATCTCGATACAACAACAAATGTCGTGGGCCCGGGTCTGGCGCCTCCGGCAACTCCAAGGGCTCGGATTGCTCCCGACATTTCCAGAGCCTATCGACGGGCCAGTGGACACGCATCAGACGGATCGCCGGATCGAGAACAAACCGGGCCGCTGCCCATTCTTCTTCCGTTTTTGTCTGAGAAGAGCGGACATCCAAAGCGGACAAATGGTGGGTAAAGATACATTCCATGACCGCCCTCTCAAGAAGCGCGAGCTCATGGAGAAATGGAAATTGCTTGGAAAGCGGATGCTCTTTTATAAACCCTGGCAAAGTTTCCCCGACATCTCCAATATTCGGAGAGTGGGACGGATAACGCATGAGATAATGAGCGATCACGTCGTGAAACTTTTCTTCGCCGACAACACGCTGGACGGTTTTGTAATCGGCCGCCAAGGATTCCAGCAGACGATAAAAATACGCATTCGCATAGACGCCCAGCCGATCGTGCGTGGTGAGCGGCGCGGCCTCTTCGATGACGTCCCATTGCCGCACCGGCTCTTTGTATCGATGGGCCAAGGCGGAGTCGAGAGTCCAAGGAGTGGACAAGGCCTCACGGATACCGCGCGGTTCAGTAATAACCCACCGCATCCAGCGCTGAATGTCGACTAACGAGGGCTGAGACATATCATCTGCTCCTTAAAAACTTCTTCTCTGATTGTCTCCGCCTTTTTTGCTTCTTGTTCCAAAACTTCGAACGGCGGAATTTTATCGTCCCATTCAATGAGAGCGGGGACCGCGCCAAAACGACGCACCGATTCTCGGTAAAGATCCCACACCGGCGAAGTGATAGGATGATCGTGCGTATCGATGAGAAACCCCGTGTCTTCTTGTGAATAGCCCGCCAAGTGCATCTGGCGCACTCTATCGACGGGAATTCCGTCGAGATAGGTCTTGGGATCAAATCCGTGATTCATCGCGCTGACATAAACATTATTCACATCCAACAGAATACCGCAGTCAGCGCGGCGCGCCAGCTCGGCGACAAATTCCCATTCTGGCATCTGCGAATGTTTGTAAGAGACGTAACTGGAAACGTTCTCCAGCAAAATCCGCCGTCCCAACAAATCCTGCACTTGCTTTACACGTTCGGCCACGTGCGCCAACGCTTCTTCCGTATAAGGGATCGGAAGCAGGTCGTGAAGATTTTCTCCTTCGACGCCGGTCCAGCACAAATGATCAGAAACCCACAGCGGCTGCGTTTCATCGGCCAGAACTTTTAATTTCTTTAAATAATCCAGCCACAAAGGATCCGTCGACCCGATGTTCAGAGAAACGCCGTGCAACACAATCGGGTAATCCTTCCGGATAAGATCCAGCATTTCCCGCGGACGGCCGCCAGGAAAGCCCCGCGATTCCGGGTCCGTGTTTCTGAGCGTCATAAAATTTTCAGAAATCACTTCAAACCACGGAATCGCGGGACGTTGACTTAAGATGGCGCCATAATGATTGGAACGCAGGCCCACTCCCACGCCCAAGTCCGGCCTGGGAGGGTGTACGCGATTTAAATCACTGTTGGTCATCATCATGGCGGCTCTCCTTAATCAGCCTTTTTTCTTGTCGTCGTCATCGTCGTCTTTCGTGGCATCTCCGCCCATGTGCGTTTTCCCCGCAATAGGGTCAAGTGATCCGCCTTCCAGGTGTTCGCAGACGGATTTGGAAACCCTAAGGAAGCCCGCTCCTTTGCAAGAGTTGCCCCCTTGCTCAAAAGCGCCGCCGCAAGCTTTTTCTTTGCCGTCGACTTTGCCTCCGCAACCATGTGCTTTGCCTTTACAAGCGCCTTGCCCTGCGCATTTGTTGACGCCGTAACACTTCACCGATTGATCGTCTTTCCAGCGGTCCGGTCCGTTATCGGCGGCTCTTGCCGTAATGGCCAAAATACTGGCGCCCAGAACTCCGGCAACCGCCGCACTCAACAAACGCTTTTCAACTTCTTTTTCCTTCATTGTCATTGTGACCTCCTCTTCGCTCTGTTCATCTTTAATTTCGTGCCCTGCACCAAATAAGACTCGGCACCCCTTCAAAATATTCCCGGCGGGGGCAACAAAAAGGCGGGAATAAATATCCCCCGAGAAAAGTCTTATTGAATGAGAGGTAAGAGCAAAAAAATATCGACGGCCGGTTGACGACGCCGGCACGTCGATTAATGGAGATCGTCGAAACAGGGGGTTTCTATGAATGCGATGGATCGAGTTTTCTTGGGAGCGGCGATGGCGGGAATTTTGGTGGGGACAATGGCCCCTTTGGTCAGGGCAGATCAGGATTCTCAGGCGACACCTCAGAAAATGACGGTGGTACCTTGTTATGGCTTGAACACGTGTAAAGGAAAGGGAGAATGCGGCAGCAAAACGGACGGCAACGGCTGCGGTGGATCTAACGCTTGCAAAGGCCAGGGATGGCTTTCCATGCCGAAGAAATCCTGCGTGGCGGCAGGGGGCTCTTTGGAACCTATTAAAAAAGGATGACCAAAAAACAATCATGAAAAAATCAGCTTTGCTTCTTTTTATTTTTACGGGCATTGGGAACCATGCCGCAGCGGCCACGTACAAAATCGATCCCGAACATAGCGCCGTGGTGTTTCATATCCATCATTTGCTCGGGAAGGTGACCGGTCGTTTCGACCGCTTTCAGGGAACGGTGGATTATGAAACGGGTCAGCTGGGTATTTTAAAAACATCAGCGACCATCGAGGTCGCCAGCATCAATACGCAGAGCGACAAGCGCGACACCCATTTGCGATCGGAAGATTTCTTCGACGTGGAGAAGTATCCTGCTATCGCTTTCCGCTCAACCGGCGTGACGGATGTGCAGAAGAATCATGCCAAGCTTCATGGCAATCTCACGATGCACGGTGTCACAAAACCTGTGGTATTAATTCTCGAAATGAACGGCGTGGCCAAGGATCCGTGGGGCGGCACACATGCGGCTTTTACCGCGACCGGAAAATTGGACCGTCGCGACTATGGCGTGGAATGGAACCAAGCAGCGGAAGGCGGAGGCTTTCTGATCGGCAATGAGGTGGAAATTGAATTGGACATTGAAGGCATCCCACAGACGTGATTCGGTTGCGTTGCGAAGGGAACCCGGAGTTATTACGATGAATCATTCTTATGATTTTCGAGGATCTCGGGCTCCTGTGAACGATTCCGAACAGCTCACGCGGTTCGAGGAAATCATGCTGCCCCACATGACGGCGGCCTACAACCTCGCGCGCTGGCTGACGCGCCAGGAGCAGGACGCCAGCGACGTGACCCAGGAAGCCATGGTTCGGGCCTTCACCTTTTTTAAGGGATATCACGGAGGCGATGCCCGCGCGTGGCTGCTGACGATTGTCCGCAACACCTGCTATACCTGGCTGCGCAAGAATCGCTCCCATGAATTTTCGACCAGTTTCGATTTGGATCTTCATGATTCGGAGGACCCTGCGGACAATCCGGAACAGGTGGCCGAACAAAGTGCGAGCCAGGAAATCCTGCGCAACGCGTTTGAGACAATCCCTCTGGAGTTCCGTGAAATTCTGGTCCTGCGCGAATTGGAAGGATTGTCGTATCAGCAAATATGCGGCGTGACGGAGCTGCCGATGGGAACGGTCATGTCGCGTTTGGCTCGCGCCCGCACCCGGTTGCAAAAGATTCTCCGCCCTCAGCAGGAAGGAGAGACGAAACATGATTTGTAGAGAAGTCCTTAATTTTATCGATAGCTACATGGACCATGAACTGGATCTGGTGCGCCAGCTTGAGCTCGAACAGCATTTAAAGGAATGTTCTTCCTGTTCCCGCGCTTATGCCGAACGACGGTCGCTTCAGGCCGCCATCAAATCCGCGCCTCTCGCCTTCGAAGCTCCGGCCGGGTTGGAGCAAGATGTGCGACGGGCGCTGCGTCGCGCCGCGGGGACGAACACGTCTGCATCGGCCAAAGGTTTTTTTCCTCGTCTTGGTTGGAACTGGACGGGTTGGTTTGCGGGAGCCATGTCCGCGACCGCCGTTGCGGTGGCGCTGATTGGAGTGGGTCCGCGATTTCTTCAACCCTCGCTCGATGACCGGCTCGCTCAGGAAGTGACCTCTGGTCACGTGCGTTCTCTCATCACGAACCATTTGATCGATGTGGTGAGCACCAATCAACATGTGGTGAAGCCCTGGTTCAACGGCCGACTGGATTTCTCCCCCTCCGTCCGGGATTTTTCCGATCACGGTTTTCCGTTGACCGGAGGTCGCCTTGACTACCTGGCAGGTCGGCCGGTGGCCGCGCTGGTCTACCACAGGGCCGCTCATCCGATTAACCTGTTTACCTGGCCTTCCCCGCCCGGAGAAGACCTCAAAGAAAAAATGCTGAGTCGCCAGGGATACCATCTGATTCGCTGGTCGCATGGCGGCATGACGTACTGGGTTGTCTCCGACCTCAACGAAAACGAACTCAAGGATTTCGCCGAGCTCGTGCAAAAATAGTTGTCCCCGCCGGGAATATTGCGAAGAGGCGCCGAGTCTTATTTGGTGCAGGCACAACGACAATCCCGGGGATGACATGCCAAAACGTATTGCAGTTGGGATTACCAGTTTATTGAGTCTTTTGTTGTTAAGTCAGAATGCGTTCGCGCACGGGATTATCGGCGCGCGATTTTTTCCGGCGACACTGACGATTGACGACCCGTTTGTGGCCGATGAAATGTCTCTGCCGACGATCTCGACACTGAGATCTTCCGACGACCCTTCTGTTCGCGAGACCGATACCAGTGTCGACATTTCCAAGCGGCTGAGCCGTAATTTGGGCATCGGCGCTGGGGCAACCTATAAATACTTAAAGTCAGACGACGGCTCGACAATACAGGGGCTGGACAATTTCGCTTCCAATGTTCAGTATGTATTTTTCAACAATCCGGATCACGAAGCCCTGTCTTCTCTCAAACTCAATTGGGACATGGGCGGGACGGGAAATGTCGCGGTCGGCGATAAATTCAGCCGGTTCACGCCGTCTGTGTTATTCGGGAAAGGCCTCAGCGATTTGCCGGACAGCCTTCGGTACTTGAAACCTCTGGCGTTCACAGGCACGTTCGGGTCCGCGTTCCCGACACGCAGGACCGATGAGGACACGGGCAAACCCATCGCGCAAGTGGCCCAATGGGGATTTACCGTGCAGTACAGCCTGCAGTATCTTCAGGCCAATGTAAAAGATATAGGACTCGTCCAACCCTTGAATAGAATGATTCCGCTGGTAGAAATCCCTCTACAAACGCCTTGGGACGGTGATCAAAAAGGCAAAACGACTGGAACGGTGAATCCCGGATTCATCTGGTTCGGTCGCACCATCCAACTGTCATTGGAAGCGCAGGTCCCGATCAACCAGGCATCCGGCAAAGGCGTGGGAGCGATCGGGCAAATTCATTTTTACTTGGATGACATCGCGCCCACGATTTTCACCTGGACGCCTTTCAGCGGTGTGTTGGGACCGACTCAGTCGAAATAAAATAATGCGGAAGGGACTTCTCATCATCGCGGTGCTGTTCCGGTCCGCGAGTTGTTGGGCGCATGTGTTTCCTGTGAGCTCAGACCCGCGCGTCGGAGCGACGGTGATGACAGCCCCGATGCAGGTCAGTATTCTTTTTGACGGGAAAATCGAACCGGTGTTCAGCACGATCGAGGTGATAAGTAAAGACAAGATTCAAGTCGACAAAAAAGATTCCCACATTGATGGTGTGGATGCCGACAAGCTGGTGGTCAGCTTGCTCCCAGCGCTTTCTGCTGGAAAATATCATGTCGAGTGGAAGGCCGTGGCGCGCGATGGGCATTTAACGACGGGGCACTTCTTTTTTTGGATCACGGAAAAAAATTCGTGACTATATTTATACGAGGACTGATTTTCCTGGCCACACTGACATTGCTCGGCATCTATGGATTGGAATGCTTCGTACTGTGGCCCGCAACGTCGGAGACACGCATCGTTTCCAAGTGCTTCAGCGGCTGGGCAAGGAGCTGCCTGCTGGGGCTGTTCATAGCGACAGTCGCTGATCTTCTCCACCGCGCCTCCGATATGACGGGTGGTTGGTCGCTGTCGCTGAGAGCCATTCATCCCATACTTTTCATGACACACGTCGGCCATGTTTGGATTTTCCGGGGGACGCTCCTGATTATTTTATTGCTGATCGAAAATTTCGACATGGTTGGGTTGAAATTCCTGCGGATGAGTCTCGCCGTGGCGCTGGGCATAACCATTGCCTTGACGGGGCATGCGGCAAAACAGGGAGATTTCACCGTCGCTACGTTGATGGATACCGTTCACGTGATTGCGGCGGGGTTGTGGGTGGGAGGATTATTCAGCCTGACCGTCGCACTTCGGAATGATCTCAAGCCGATATCGCCGGACACGCTTGCGAGAATTGTTCCTCGGTTCTCCACGCTGGCGGGCAGCGGGCTTTTTGCTGTTGTCATCGGAGGCTCTTACAACGCCTGGATCTCGCTACCGAATGTTGCTGCGTTGTGGAGTACAACGTACGGAAGAATTTTATCGGCAAAGTTACTGGCCGTTTCAATCTTGGTTATTTTCGGGGCGTTGAACCGGTATCGGGTTCTTCCCCGTTTGAAGAACCGGCAAACCGAGGCCAAGGTCCTCTTCGCAGAATGGATCAAGCGGGAAGTCTGGGCGGCTGTGTTCGTCTTGGGTTTGACGGCAATCCTCTGCGAGACGATTCCCGCGCGTCACGCAGGCCACACCGGCGAAAACTCGGGGCTGTCGGGGAAGAAGCAGAAGTGAAACGGAAGCTGACCGTTATCCGCATTTGAAGGCTATTTTCCCCTATGGAAACAACCTTACCGGCACTACGCCCATATGCCTACCTCACAACTTACAAATTCTCCATATTGAATTTTTGGCGGGTTGACCGAGCGAATTATGGCATCAGTCTTGAAAACTTGAAAAAAGCAAACTGGGCTAACCAGGAATCGCCCCGATACATAGAAAAACCAAGGAGACAAGAAAAATAACCTTAACAGAGAAGCTTTCGATTTAGAGTAGGTATCGCGGATTTTCGGATGTGACGATGATTTTGAAAACGGAAAAGTCGCGGAAAATCGTACCGGTTCTCAAGTAGCCACCTTTTGAAAGGTCCAACGGAAATCGCTTAAATAAAATCAGCTTGGGAATAGTAAAGGCTTGCATTTTCGTGTATCATTACTAAGTAATGAGAAATAATGGAGGATAAGTCATGAACCGCACCACATCCCAGTGGACCGTTAGCATCCCGCCGCTTCTGTCCAAAAAAGCCATGAAATTGGCGAAGGAAGAATCGCGCACGAAATCGGAACTCGTGCGCGAGGCGCTTCGTATTTACATGACGAGAAAGGAATTGATCATGAGCGCGCGCGAAGAGCTCGCCAAGAAATTGGAAGAAAAAGGAGTCCGAACCCTCGGAGACGTGGAGCGCATGGTTGATGAAACCCGCGGTGTCTAAAAGACTTCGTGTCGTACTCGACACGAACGTCCTTATTTCAGCCCTTGCTTTTCAAGGTATCGTCCGGAGAGTTTGGGGCCTAGCGCAAGAGGACAAATTCACAGTCTTCGCCTCCCCCTTCATATTGGAGGAGCTTGAAAGAAACCTGATCAAACTCGGACTGTCTCCCGCCAACATCTCACTCTTGATCGACGACGTTCAAAATACCGCGCGGACCATCCATCCCACATCTCACACATCGGTGATTGAAAAAGACATAACGGACAATCGCATTCTTGAGTGTGCCACTGACGCCAAGGCAGATGTGCTCGTGACGGGAGACATAAAACACATCCGCCCTCTTGGTTTTTTTGAGGGCATTGAAATACTCACACCCCGCGAGTTTCTGGATAAATACTTCCCCACTTAAATCGCTTGCAATGAGACAGGGTGGATATTGCTCTGTTGTAAGAATCCGGAAGAATAAGTTTGGTTCAAACCTTCGATCCCGCCACTCCTATCCGAAAAGCATCTAATCCGGATTTTTAGATATCCAAAAATATATTTTTACTCTGCTGTGTTTCCTTGAAAATCCTTCCGGTTCAATATAAATCATTGAGTTTCCTTTGCCTTTTTTTGGGCATCCTTGCGATTCCTTCGCGTCCGGTTTTCAAAAAAAAATCGTTTATATGAGTAGGGGGCAGTGCTGAGCGATCCACCAAGTCGCAAGCATGGTCCCAAGAAATAATTACGTGTTTTGGTGTCCGGTTTTTCAAAAAAAACTGATCTATATATTAGGGGACCACCATTGGCTTCAAATGGTTGGAATGAGGGACCCCCGCCAAAAGTTGACAGGAGGAAAACATGTTCGATCCACGCAGCCGCATGTTCCCGATACAGAGGGAATCCGATGAAATCTCCGCGTTTAAAGAAGTTTTACGGGCATTAAAGAATCTTAAAGAATCCTTTAAGGAATTTAAAACTGGAGCCTACAGACCCCATGCACCTATCGACGCGGTCCCGACCAGAAAGACGTCCCTGTGGCTGGAACACGACTAAGGCGATCCAAAATGATCGCGACTGTTCCCGAACCACTCCCAAATTTTGGGGATTGGGAAAAATTCGTTAACGCTTTCTCGGACGCAAACCAAAGAGTTATATTGGGCGCGCGGATTGAAACCATCGAACAAGAAAGGATTCGCTTCCGGTTTAACGATAGACCGCGACCCTGATTTTATGCGAATGGTGAACGAGGCTGAGCAAAGCGGCCATGACGCCAAATTTCTTCTGGTTTACGATACGAACCGGTTCGGACGGCTAAAGCCGGAACAGAAAATTTATTGGGAAGAGCATCTGCGTCGAAATGGGCTGCAAGTCGTCTACGTGAAAGATGATTTCCGAAACGACGGATCAATCGGCGACGTGCTCACCAAAGTCGTCAAACATTCCGAAGCCCACCAATTCAGCGTGAAACTTTCCGAGCTAACTTTGCGGGGAGCCAAAAGCCATGCGGCCCTCGGCCATAGCGCGGGAGGAGCGGCCCCTTACGGATATGACCGTTTATTGATCGACGGCCAGGGAAATCCAGTCAAGGTTCTCAAACGTGGCGAACACAAGGCCGACAAAATGCAGCGCGTCGTCTGGCAACCCTCCCCCTCGGCGGCCCCCGTCGTGCGCTGGATTTTTGAGACATACGAAAAAGGCGCGGGCCTTCACCGCCTGGCCGATGAATTAAACGAACGCAAAACTTCCGCTCCGCGTGGCCGGTATTGGTCAAAAACAATGCGCCATTACATTCTCAGGAATCGCGCCTATTTGGGCGAGCGCATTTACAACAAGCGAAGCTATCGAGGATATCGACGAGGAGAAAAAGGTTCTCTTTTGAATGCGGCGGATCAAGTTATTTTAAAAGAGGCGGCGCACGAGCCGCTTATTGATCGTGAATTGTTCCATCGTGTCCATGCCATCCTTAAAACAAGATTTACCAGCATCAGGACAAATGGAAACACATACCAGAAGACGGCCTATCTTTTGACCGGCCTCGCCTTCTGCGAGCATTGCGGTTATCGAATGACCGGATACCCCAAAACTGGTAACGGCCATAAATATCTCACCTACACGTGTTCGGGCTATCACCGAATCGGGAAAAGCATTTGCCGGAGCGTCCATGTCCTCACCGATTCCTTGGAGCAGACCGTTGTCCAATCCATCCGCGACCATATCACCGCGCCCGAATGGAAAGGCGAGGTTTACGAGACGCTTGAGACGATGATTAAAGAGGAATTCGGAGACGGCGCGGAGACCCGCGTCAAAGAGTTTCAAGAGCAGTTAACAGCGGTCAACCGTCAAATCGCCAACATTGTGGACGCGATCAAAACATCGGGGCGATTCTCCGATGCCATCAATCTGGCTCTCGCGGACTTGGAAACACAGCGAGATCGAATTCGTAGCACTCTCAGCGACGCCGAGAAGCGACTTAATCAGCAAATTGGGGCTGAGACATTGGCCGACAAGATCATGGCCTATTACGGCCAGTTTGATCGAATTTGGAATGAGGGATTAACCCTTGATGCAAAGAAAGAGGTTTTGAAAAGTTACGTCCACCACGTCAACATCGAACATTCCGCCACCCATGTGCAAGCCAAAGTGGCCCTCTACAAAGTCCCGGTTCCCCAGACGCAACAAACCCTAGGTGCAAGCGGTTTAGAACCACTCATCCCTAGGGTCAGTTGCGGGGGTAGGATTTGAACCTACGACCTCGAGGTTATGAGCCTCGCGAGCTACCAGGCTGCTCCACCCCGCGCGCGCATTGTAGCACGGAGTCAAGGATTCTCGAAGGAAAATCTTTTGGGCCGAAAATGCACTGATCGTTTTACTGATCGGCACAATAACTAAACAAAGACAAATAGGAACAAATTCGGAGCAGCCGAATAGGATTATGCCGCCTTCAGTGCAGCAAGGCTTTCTTCCCAGATTTGCAAGCGATATCCGCCCGATACTGGAAGCAACGATGACATGATTTGCAGCAGATTCTCTTTTGCAGAGCGTCTGCGACCGGCATGTCCAATTTCGCAAAGGATCTTATCGCTCGTCATCCCTTCGCTGAGTTCTCGATAAAGTCGTGAGATAAATGGATCGGCAGTTTCAGCAATCAAACCAAACAACTCCTCGTATGAGGAAATATTCTCCCGATCCTTAACAAGTGCCGTAGGAATTCTCAGGGAATTTTCTTCGTCAAGAATGCCTTGAATTAAGGTCTGCTGTTGCGATGTTGTTTTCTCGGACAAAATGATTGCTATGGCCACGGTCCCGTGCTCGTCATGCTGAATTTCTGCCGCCTGACGCCATGTACCATGAATCAGCGCCTTCACGTGTTGAGGATTTTTCTCGAAATCGGCTTTATGAAGGTAAACATCAAAAATATGGGAATGAGGGCCGTGCGGACCATCCTTTTTTATCTTCATCTGCCGACGCTGTTCTGCCAGTCCATTTTCCAAAGAATAAACACCCAAATGATTTATATCGAGCGTAAGCACTTCACCATCCAAGATTGCAACGATAGGTGAAGATTCGCTGTTGACATTCACATCGGCATTCTGAGCAACTTCGGGTTTCTCAGAAATTGCGCCACGTCTCATTCGCGATTGTCTTCCGGCATAGAAATCATTCAACGATCGTATCGCCTCTTGGAACAAATCCTTGTTCCGAGGATGGAAGAAATACGACTGCCAATCGTAGTACTGCGTGCGTGGTTCACCTGACTGACGTCTCTCGTTCATCTTGAATCGATCTCGCAGCGCCCGAATCAATCTGTCTTCTTTGATTTTGCCCTTTGACCAGAAGTGGGCCTTAAAGTTACGAAGTGCTTCTTGTCGAATAGGGAAGACGCCATAAAATGCTTGATCAACGGAAGGAAGACTATGGACAAGAGCCATCATGAGCAGAGCCATATCACTGAGCACATCAATCTCAAACGGACGTTGCGGATGAAATCGAATTTTGTCGATCGCTTTCTGAACGCTAGGGGGTACCAACCGTTCTTGTGCCCAACCTTCAAACAGGTCATCAAGGCGGTCCAATGCAGACTCTAACCCGGGCCTGATGAGAGCGAGATAGCCATTAAACGGAACGCACAACGTGGCCTCAAGCTGTGTCAGGGTTTTCGTGCGATCCAGTTGCGCAGCGCCATCAACGTGATAACGTTCTTGAAATTGGCGCAAAGAAACTTCTGTAACGTCCGGAAGCCGTCTTGCATAAGACAGCGGCGCTTTAGCTCCCCGCCCCAATATGCTGACCACAAGAAGAGCAATGTCCGGTAGTGGCGTCATCGGAAAATTTTCGTTGTACCGGGAGGCAATGCGTTCGAGATCTCGAGACGATCGGTCCTCGTGTTTGGATTTACGTCTCGGTGAACTGTGGTTTTTATTGGGAAGCGTTTTGTCCTGCGCTATAAATTGTCTCGCCGAGTCGAATGGCACAACGTTTTTATCTCCGAGACGGAGCCATGTGAAAAAATCTCGCCGCTCGTGCATCCAGCTCGTTTCGTGGTAAAGATAGACGGAAGAGCTGACCATCTCGACAGGAATTTCTTTCTTACGCATTTCTGTTCTGACGTCAGAATAATCAATTTCAAATTCTTTCAACTGGCGGACTTGCTCCTCGCTTTCTGGAATCACTTGCCTGAGAGCGCGTGTAAGAGTCATATGAACGACTGGCCTTAGTCGGGGACCTTCAAAGCCCGGCACATTGATGGACGCAATTTCCCGCCGGAACCGGAAGATATCTGGTGAAAATTCAAAAACGAAAATGAGATCTCCATTTTTTCCGACACGAAATCCCAGCGGCGCAAGATGGACTGGTCCTGTCTTTTCGATAATTGTTTGAAGTTGATCAACGACCGCTTCTAATTGTTCTCGTGTCAGCACTTGATCCGGCGATTGCAAAAGTCCCTGGCTCTCTCCGGCATTCTTCTCGGTGTATTGAAGCGCGGCCAAAGAGAGATGGTAGCGACTCGGTGAAGTAACATATTGTCCTTCTGCACCAACCAATGAGAGCCATTTCTGTGTCACCTTATTCAAATAATCTCTGAAGCTTTTGGGAAACTCTAGAAAAGCCAAGCCATAGACGTCTGTCTCGATTGATTTTCCATTTGGGAAAGCCGCACTTGTCTTTTTGATTCCTTCTTCATCAGGGAATAAAGGTTGATTCACAGCCGCGTTCTTCAATGTGTTGCGAAGATCTTCGTACAGGTGATACAGCTGTGCCCGTGCTTCGTCCATATTAGATTCGACGCCATTGGCCACGTTTATTCGACCAGCCCGTCCTACAATCAGCTCACGACCGGAATCGGTTTTAGAGAGGTTTCTGCGAAGACGCTTTACCTCAGTTCTATCGGCTTGCGATCGCCACGTGGCTGACCAAATAAAAATAGCGGAGACGGTGGCTGTTAGGAACGCAAAAACAAAAGACACAGCCCGCCCACTGTTATCAAACGATGTGATGAACGGAATGACGGTAAAGAAGATAGCCACAACCAGAGAAAAAAGAGCAACCGATGCACTACCGCGCTGGTGCGCTAGAAGAAATTGAACTGATTTGTCTCTGTCATGCGACTTAACAATCACGAAGGGATTGAGAGGATCAAGCGACACCATCTCAATCATCAATCCCAGATGATGCGCAGCACGAATGTGAAAACCTTCTTCTATTTTAACGAGAGGCCGCATGAAAATCAGTTGAAGCTGTTTAAACCAAGACATACTTGGGCGAGATTGCAAACTTTGATGAAGGTCCAATAGAAATTGATCACGCGCATCCAAATCGCCAGAATCCAGCGTGTTGCCTTTGGACCCACGCGATGGGAAAGGCATAATCGATACTTGCGTTGCCGAGCCATCGGCGGCTATATCTCGAGTTTGAACATCCATAAACCGCACATTGCCGGCGGGTGTTAATTGCGCCGTGAATTGAGGATACGTCGATGTCACGTGTCGACTCAAAACGTACCGGCCCGTTTGCGCCGACGGCTCCGTTAATGTAGTCACATAAAACTGTCCAACCAGGCCAGCCAGATCGGCCGAACCATCCGGTTTTTCTTTGGTGTGACCAATGGCAGAGATCAGAACGTCCATCGATTCTTTGGATAATCTGAATTCGCGACCATAGGTGTCATCCATCGTTGTATAACGATTGGCAGCCAAGAAGTGCCGCATCGCATCGCCTTTGTCAGGACGCGGATCCACCGAAATATCGATACTGAAATTGCCTCCTTCCGCTACACTGACGCGTTGAACACTTGTCGGACCGTGAATATCCATGGTGAAACTGAGACGACCTTTATTATCCCGATGAAGACGGCCTTCTTGTAAAAGGCGCTCATGCAGCTCTCGAGGTTCCTCTTGCCAAATGGAAGCACGACCGATTATTGTCTCTGACCGCGGTGTGCTACTCAATTTCCTCAATTCCTCTTGTAGAGCCCGCTGTTTTGTCAAAAGCTCATTGTAATGGGCGTATTCGTGTGAGTCGCGGATCTGTATTTCCTCCGGCCCAAACTCCCGGGACGAGGAGTCCTCATAAATAATGGGTTGGTATAGCTCCCAAATCAGCTTACCATCGGGATTGTAGAGAGACCGGGATAGCCGTCGGTACGCATTCAGTTGAAGGGTTATGCGACGCAATTCTGCAGTGAGGCCTGCCTGCGCGTCTCTCTGCACAATCTTCGTCACCAACAGTCGTATCTCGTCCTTGTTCAGTTCAATACTGCGCGTTTCTGTGTCATTCAGCTCGAAAAGATAGTCACCACTTCCTTCGTTCAATGTCCCCCAATCTCGACGGGCGCGTTCATGAACGTTAGAGAGCGCCCGTGTGTATACTTCTTCGGTTCGGTTGATAGTAATAACAGGAGCCGTATTCCGACGGACCCTTAGCATGTAATGTTCGCCTTCGACCTGAAACGACAGTTCAAAGGATTCGATTTCACCTTTTTGATCTTTCGATTCAGAAACAGCCTCGCTCGAGCAAGATCCCAAGAAATGTTTCCATTGCATCTCCAAGGATGTAAGGTCCGAAAGGAAATTCGACGGAAACAGAGTTGCCGAGAGACCGACCACGGGAGTGAAGTTTCCTGTGTCGCTTGGAAGAACATCCGTGGTTGCTGTTGGATCATCGAAAGATTTGTTAGATGCTTTCAATCGCGATGACGTATCACGCACTATCAATGAATGCAATTGATTGGTCAACGCGTCAAAACGCTCAGCATCAAAATGATCGTTATGGAACCCCGCGCTGTCTTTCACCGCTTCGGTAAGATTGTTCAAAGCCGTTTCATGTTGCGCGGCGGTGAGACTGTCGTTCAAATAAGTGATTAATGTATGAAGCCAAGACAGTCGCGCATCCAGGATGTCGTTGCCTGTTTGCTTTTCCAGAATCTCAATGAGCTGTTGAATGGAAATGCGTTCTTCGGGTGAGATCATGGCCCATAATTCCTGATCCACCGTTGCCAGGAGTGCCATTTCCTCGGTTAGATCCGCCGACTCTGCCTCTTGAGCCTCCTTCCGTAGATGAAACTGCATTCCTTCGTGGACAATCAGCATGGTTTGGAGAAGATGAAATGCCTTTTCGAATCCGTGTGGCGGGACTTTGGCGAAGACGCCTTCATCCAAAAGGATATACGGCTTGTTCTGAAACACTCGGATGGCCGCATAGCTCGCAAGATTCTGCGCGTACCAGACGTTCTCGATCTGAGGAAGCGCTGAATAGAATTTTTCAAATCGTTCACGGACAGTTTTTATTAGTGAGCGAACTTTTTCAGATGGAATAGGAACTGTGCCGTAGGATTCCAAGCCAGAGATATCAGGACGTAAGCCGAACAGACTGTTTGAGGTTGGCATCCCTAAATCACCATTGGGTGTCTCGTCTATCAGCTCCTCCTGAAAGAATACACCACCCGGAAATCGCGTCCGTAAAATCTGACGGCAAACCTCTCGGACGCGTTCATTGCCCAATGCTGCCGCCCATTCCATCAGATCGCGTTGCGTCAATCCTCCTCGGGCTTGGGCCAAGCTCAAGAGATCTGGATTTCCGTAAACAAGGAGTTCAATGAATTGGCTGGACGCTTCCGCATACTTCATCGTGGTCGTCTGGCCCTCCATCACATCGGCCGATGGGTCAGAAATGAACGCCAGCGC
>Ga0207107_1120_pt1 | contig 18588 bp, 15 predicted proteins | sample Alteio_BWMinHeat_75_FD_153555 | JGI IMG/M metagenome (GOLD analysis project Ga0207107, IMG submission 153555) | Enriched cells from forest soil in Barre Woods Harvard Forest LTER site, Petersham, Massachusetts, United States -... | ecosystem: Environmental > Terrestrial > Soil > Temperate forest >... | reverse complement strand
CAAGGGTGGCAAACACATGCTGCAGGATACCTCGAATGGCCGGTTAGCCGTCCTCGGCGCTGGCAAGATGGGCGGCATTCTGATCGAAGCTTTCGTGCGGCTCAGGCTGGTGCCGCCCGAGAAAATCTCCGCCACCGTTCACCACGATCTTGCCGGCCGCCGCCACTTCTCCAGCGGCTCGGTCTTGCTCAGCACCGACAATCGCGCCGCCGCGCGTGCCGCCGACGTCATTCTGCTCTGCGTGAAGCCCCAAACCATCGCCACAGTCCTGAACGAAATCCGGCCCGAGCTGAACGAACGCAAGCTCGTGATCTCCATCGCCGCTTCCGTCCCCACTCGATATATCCAGCAGCGCCTCACCGGCAATATTCCCGTAATCCGCGCCATGCCCAACACTCCTTCCATGGTCGGCTCCGGCATCACCGCCATCTGCAAAGGCAAATTCGCCACCAACGATCATCTCGATTCCGCGCGCAATCTGTTCGAGTCCGTTGGAACAACCGTCGTGGTGGACGAAAAAAACATGGACGCCATCACCGGCCTCTCCGCCAGCGGCCCCGCTTTCATCTACATCATTCTCGAATCGCTCGCCGAAGGCGGAGTGAAGATGGGCCTGTCGCGCGAGCTCGCCACGCTGCTCGCCGCCAAGTCAACTTTGGGCGCCGCCAAGGTGGCGCTCGAAACCGGATTCAATCCCGCCTTGCTGAAGGATATGGTCACCACGCCCGCCGGTTGCACCATCGACGGCATCCTCGAGCTCGAACAAGGCGGCCTGCGCGGCACACTCATCAAAGCCGTGGTGAAGGCGTCGCAACGCGCAAAGGAACTGCTCATCAGCAACACAGTACATGCATAAACGTGTACCCGCCGGAGCCTGCCCGCCGGAGCACGATGGGTTGCGAAGGCGGGCCCTCCGTTCGAGTGTAGGAGGGTTTACCCGCCGCAGCCCGTAGTGTGGGCGTAGGAGGGCCTCGCAGCGCGCAAAAGAATTGCTCTTCGTCGGCGCCGCGCCCCTCACGGAAGCTGCGAAAGATGCGGCACCCAGCGTTTGTTGTATACTGCCGCCGTTTCCCAATTGAACGGACAAGTAACGTGCAAAAGAATATCGTATTTGCATACAAGGACGATCTTTGGCGACTGGTTGCTTTTGTATTCGTTCCGCCCGTGGCCCTAGCTATCTGGCTTTGGGCGCGATGAGGCGCGGGCCGGCGACGTGAAACTGATTCCGATATCGGACGTGGAGCTGTGGCGCGAGCTGGGGCTAATCTACCGGCGCGATCGAACGCTGCCGCGCACGGCGGCGGCATTCGTGGCGCTTCTGAAACAGGATGGAGCGCTGAATACAGACGGACGCGTGGCGCGCGCCCGTTAAATCCCAGACAAGACGGAAAACAAACATGGCGATCCTGGTGACAGGCGGCGCGGGGTACATCGGCAGTGTGACTGTAGAGCGGCTGCGCGCGAAGGGCGAGAGTGTGGTGGTGCTGGATGATCTGGCGCGAGGGCACGGCGAAGCGCTCGACGCGGCGATTCCTTTCTATCGCGGAAAAATCGGCGACCGCGAGCTGGTGGCGCGAATCACGAAAGAGCACCAGATCGAATCGTGCATCCACTTCGCGGCGCTCACGTATGTGGGCGAATCGCTGGAGAAGCCGGCGATGTACTTCGAGAACAACGTGGAGCAGGGCGTGGCGTTGTTCGGGGCGCTGGAGCGCGCAGGGGTGCGGCGCGTGGTGCTCTCTTCGACGGCGGCAGTGTACGGCGAGCCGGAGCGCATGCCGATTGTGGAGCAGAGTTCGAAATGGCCGACGAATCCGTACGGCTGGTCGAAATTAATTCTCGAGCAATTGCTCCATTCCTACGATACCGCGTATGGCTTGAAATTTGTGGCCTTGCGCTATTTCAACGCGGCGGGCGCGACCGAGCATCATGGCGAGCACCACGATCCCGAACCGCATCTGATTCCCAACGTGCTCGCGGCCGCGGCGGGAGACAAGGCAGAAATTTCTGTGTTCGGCGACAAGTATCCAACTCCGGACGGGACGCCGATTCGCGACTACATTCATGTGGCCGATCTCGCTGATGCGCACATCCGCGCGCTGGACCATCTGTGCGACGGTGGTGCGTCCGATTGTTTGAATCTGGGGACGGGGCAAGGCTACTCGGTGCTCGAAGTGATTGAAACGGCGCGAAAAGTTATCGGCCGCGCGATTCCCATCCGCAAGGAAGCGCCACGCCCCGGGGACCCGGCGCGTCTGGTTGCGGATCCTGCACGCGCGAAAACGATTCTGGGTTGGGAGCCTGCACTATCCGACTTACCTTCGATCATCCGCACGGCGTGGGAGTGGCGAAAGCGCAATCCGCGAGGGTACAAGCCGCGGACGAGTTAGGGCGAGAGCTCCTGGGGACGGGTGATTAAGTTACTGATACAAACTAATTTATGCGAAGCATAACGCCCAGGACAACCGCCCGCGTTCCCCGCATACAATCAGCGCATCCAACAGTGTAACGTTGTGCGTACTGGTGATGACTGGAGGAAGGAGAACGGAGAGGGACTATGCTCGTCAAGCGATCGCCGGACTTGACTTATAAAGACGTGACGCCGAAAGGTGCGTACGCGAATCGCCGGAATTTCCTGCTGGGGCTGCTGGCGACGACGTGCGCCGTGGCCGGCTGGAAGAAATTCTCCTATCTGGTGTCTGGGCCCGGGACGGGCTCTGTCCCCGTGAAACTGAATGGCGTGGTGAAATGGCCTTACAGCACCACCGAAAAAGAGACCTCGTTCAACGATGTGACGCATTACAACAACTACTACGAGTTCGGCACCGACAAGGGCGAGCCTGCAGAGAACGCGAAGAACTTCGTCACGATGCCCTGGAGCGTATCCGTCGAGGGTGAGGTGAAGAAGCCGCGAAAATTCAGCATGGATGAAATCCTGAAACTTGCGCCGCTGGAGGAGCGCATCTACCGGCACCGCTGTGTCGAGGGCTGGTCCATCGTGGTGCCGTGGATCGGCTATTCATTCAGCACACTGGTGAAACTGGTGGAGCCAACGTCGAAGGCGCAATTCGTTGCGTTCGAGAGTTTTTATGAGCCGAAGCAGATGCCGCTGGGCGTGTCCGCCGGGATTGAGCTGCCGTACGTGGAAGGATTGAGGCTGGATGAAGCGATGAATCCGTTGACGCTGCTGTGCGTGGGAATGTATGGCGCGACGCTGCCGAATCAAGATGGCGCGCCGGTGCGAATGATAATTCCCTGGAAGTACGGGTTCAAGAGCGCGAAATCGCTGGTGAAAATCCGGTTCGTGCAGAACCAGCCGCCCACTACCTGGAACATCGCCAACGCGCATGAATATGGCTTCTATTCGAATGTGAACCCCAATGTGGATCATCCGCGGTGGAGCCAGGCAAAAGAGCGGCGCATCGGAGAATTCCTGCGGCGTCCGACGCTGATGTTCAACGGCTATGGAGACCAGGTGGCCAGCCTGTACAACGGCATGGACCTGAAGAAATATTACTGAGCGGAGCGTCCGTTTGAATTCCCTCCTCACCAGCAAATGGACCAAGGTGGTTGTGTTCTTGTTTTGCCTGGTGCCGCTGGAAATGCTGGTTCTGCGCGCCGTGCGAGGAAACCTGACGGCAAACCCGATCGAGTTCATCACTCATACAACTGGCGATTGGACGCTGCGATTTCTGGTGATCACGCTGGCCATCACGCCGCTGCGAAGTATTCTGCGGCTGCCGCAATTGATACGGTTCCGGCGAATGTTCGGCCTGTTTGCGTTTTTCTACGCCTGCTTGCACTTCTCCACATGGATCGGGCTCGACAAATTCTTCGATTGGACGGAAATGTGGAAAGACGTGCAGAAGCGACGATTCATCACCGTGGGTTTTACCGGTTTCGTCCTCATGATTCCTCTGGCCATCACCTCGACCGCCGGTTGGATCCGCCGGCTGGGCGGGAAGCGCTGGCAGATGCTGCATCGCGCGATTTATTTCAGCGCGATTGCGGGCGTGATTCACTACTACTGGCTGGTGAAGTCGGACGTTCGCAAGCCGCTGCAATACGCGGCGATGGTCGGCATGCTGCTGGCGTGGCGGCTGGGCTCGTGGATTTACGGCCGCGGGCGGCGCGTTGCTGCCGGCAGCGCCCCGGGGGGCGAAATTACCACCGCCGAGACAGCGTAGCTCATGCCAGCTCCGTCTCCCTCATTCAGCAAGGGCGCGGGCTTGACCGCAACACGAAGGGCCAGTTCTAGTTCACTGTCCTCTATCTGACCTACTGAACAGGTGTGGTTTTGCCCAGGCCTGTGTACGCTACTTGGAACAACCAGATTTGGCGGTTCAATTTGCCAACCGAGCGTCTTCCAGGAGATGCGCACTTGAGATTCCGGGCTAGCCTAATTGCCATCACTGTAATCCTTAGCGGCATGAGTGCGCTGCTCAGCGCCTGCGGGAATACGAGTTCAAACGGAAATCCTGGCCAAGCGACTGCGCCAACTATCTCCATGCAGCCTGCAAACCAGGCGGTGACAGCCGGGCAGACGGCGACTTTCTCGCTGACGGCCAGCGGCACGGCTCCCCTGAATTACCAGTGGCAGAAAAACGGCGCCAACGTGGGGACCAATTCGGCAACCTATACGACGCCGGCCACAACGGCTGCTGATAATAACGCGAAAATTCAGGTGACGGTAAGCAACGCGGCGGGCAGCATGACGAGCGCGACGGCGACGCTAACGGTAACGTCGTCTCCGGCAGCGCCAACAATTACGACGCAACCTGCGAGCCTGACTGTGGCGGTGGGGCTAACGGCGACATTCAGCGTGGCGGCAAACGGCACGGCGCCGCTGACCTATCAGTGGCAGAAGAACGGCGCAAGCGTCGGCAGCAACTCCAATATGTACACGACGCCACCCACTACAATCGCGGATAACAGTTCGCAAATACTCGTGAAGGTGAGCAACGCAGCGGGAAGCAAGACGAGCACAACAGCGACGTTGCGAGTGATCCCGCCGCCTGCGGGCACAGCAAGAGTGCTTACATACCACAATGACATCGAGCGGACCGGCCAGAATCTGACGGAGACGACTCTGACGCCGGCCAACGTGAATTCGACCAGCTTCGGCAAGATCGGCTCCCTGGGAGTGGACGGCCTGGTGGATGCGGAGCCGCTTTACGTATCGAACCTGATGGTCGCTGGGGCGCCGCACAACGTTGTGTTTGTGGTGACCGAGCACGACTCGGCTTATGCGTTCGATGCGGACACATTCGCGCAGCTCTGGAAGGTTTCTGTACTGGGTGTGAATGAGACCACGAGCGACACGCGCAACTGCGGACAGGTGGCGCCTGAAATCGGAATCACATCGACACCGGTGATCGATTTGAATGCCGGAGCGCACGGAACGATTTATCTCGTCGCAATGTCGAAGAATGGATCGAACTATTTCCAGCGATTGCACGCGCTCGACATCACCACGGGGGCGGAAGAATCCGGCAGCCCGACGACCATTCAAGCAACTTTCCAAAATCTGAGCGGGCACACAACCTTCGACCCCAAACAATACAAGGAGCGAGTGGGGCTGCTGCTGATGAATGGCGTGATTTACACCGGCTGGGCTTCCCACTGCGACATCGGCCCTTATACCGGCTGGGTGATGGGCTACAGCCAGTCAACACTGCAGCAGGTGAGCGTGGTGAACATCACGCCGAACGGGAGCGAAGCGGCGATCTGGATGGCAGGCGCCGGGCTGGCAGCGGACACTTCGAACAACATTTATTTCCTGGCGGGAAATGGAACGTTTGACACCACGCTCGACGTCAACGGCAATCCGAGCAAGGGCGATTACGGCAACGGGTTCATAAAGCTTTCGACCGCCGGGAATACTTTGAGTGTCGCCGACTATTTCAACATGCATGACACGGTTTCGGAATCCGGCGGAGACGTTGACCTGGGCTCGGGCGGGGCGATGGTGCTGCCGGATCTGAAAGACAGCCAGTCGAACACCCGGCACTTGGCGGTTGGCGCAGGCAAAAACGGCCGGATCTACGTGGTGAATCGGGATCAGATGGGCAAATTCAACACAAGCAACGACAACGCTATCTACCAGGAATTGGACGGCGCGTTGCCCGGAGGCGTCTGGGCCATGCCGGCATATTTCGACAACGTGGTTTATTACGGAAGCGTCGGCCATCCGCTCCAGGCATTCGCGATCGCGTATGCAAAATTAGGCACGACGGCGTCGTCGCACAGCCCCAACAGCTTTGGCTATCCCGGCGCAACGCCGAGCGTTTCGGCGAATGGGAATACGAATGGAATCGTGTGGGCCATCGAAAATGGCGGCACAGGCGTGTTGCACGCTTACGACGCAACCAATCTGGCGACGGAACTGTACAACAGCAATCAGGCCGCCGGCGGCCGGGACCAATTCCCTGATAATGGGAATTGCAAATTTGTCACGCCGATGATTGCAAACGGAAAAGTGTTCGTGGGCACGCCCAGTAGTGTCGTTGTCTTCGGCCTCTTGCCGTAACCACCCCTCACTGCTTCAGCAGCTTTTCGATTGCCGCGATCACCTGCGGCGAATCCGGAGTAACGTCCGGCTCGAACCGCTGTGCGACGTTTCCATTACGATCCACAAGGAATTTCGTGAAATTCCATTGAATTTCCCCGGCGACGGAAGGATTCGCCTTTGTGGTCAAGTACTGATAGAGCGGCGTGGTGTCGCCACCTTTCACGGAAACTTTGGAATAGAGCGGAAAGCTCACGTTGTATTTTGTGGAGCAGAATTTCTTGATTTCCGCATTCGTTCCGGGCTCCTGTGCACCGAAATTATTGGCGGGGAAGCCGAGAATAACGAATCCCTGGTCCTTATATTTTTCGTAGACGGTTTCGAGCGCGGTGTACTGAGGCGTGAAGCCGCAACGGCTGGCCACATTGACCATCAGAATCACTTTGCCTTTGTAGTTCGCAAGCGGCGCCGGCTTGCCGTCAATGGACGGGAGCGTGAAATCATAAATGCTGGAAGCTGCGAAGAGCGAAGTCGCCACGAGTAATGCGAGCAAGCCCAGAACGTGCATGCGCAATCCCTTAATTCCCAAAGCCTTCATTTTTTCTCCTCATTGATTTCCAGCCCTGACGCCAGAAATACGGAAGTAAGAATACAAGAGGCGGGCGCGCTCCCGCAATTCGGCGGGCACTTTTATTGCGGCGGGTGAATCCCCAGACGGTCGTTGTCCTCGCCCTCTTCGAGCGGCCGGATACACAAATCCGTTCCAGTGAGACTGCACTGGTAAATCTGGAACGCAGGCAAGTCCCGCGCTTGCACCTCGTAGCTGCCGTCTTCCATGGAAGCAGTGGAATCACCGTCCGTCATATTGTAGGAATTCCCCGGCAGCGCGCGCACGTGGAACATCCCTGTGGTTGGCTCGTAATTGCCATAGCTGAAGCAATGGCCGATACAAGCGCGATCGAGTATGTGCTGAATCAATACGCGTGAGCCGGACGGAGGCTTGATCGTACCCAGCACTCGCTGGCCGGGAGGCAACGTGGCGACCAGCCGCTCCACCTGCGCTTCCATGCGGTTCAGGGCGGCCGTGTCCTGATAAAGGAAGCAGAAGAAGACCGCGGCGATCACCGACAACCCCGCCAGGAGCCACTTGAGCGGCTTCGCGGCGGCGAGCAGACAACAGAGGAGAACGGCGGAGATGGACGTGATGCGCTCGGTGAGCAGCGCGAGAGCGGCGGGAAACCCCGGGAAGCGAATGCCGTCGGGGAGCAGCATGACTCCCAATTCGACAAGGAGGTAAAGCTGGAGCGGAATAGCATAGGCGGTCCAGACGCCCAGTTCGCGACGGCGTCGAATCACATCCGCCAAGACGAACACGGGTACGAAAATGAGCACAGCCCATTGGACTATCTTGTAACGCGCGCCGAAGAGCAGGAATTGGTCCGCGCCCGTGAAGATGTAGAGCGGATTTTCCTCAGCGTCCGCGATGAAGTGGCGCGTCAAATAGAAATGAAGCAGGACAACGCCTGCCGCCGCGGCGAGGAACACCAGGATTTGCCACCGTCGCGGAACCGCTTCGGCCAATGCGATGTATAGCGCCGCTCCCGCCAGCCAGAGGAGGCCGAGCGGATGGGCGAGCACCAGCAGCGGCGCAGGAACAAATGCCAGCAGGCGCTCAATCCGGTTTCCACGCCAGAAGAGCGCGAGGCTGAAGAACGACAGGCCCAGCGAGATGTAATAGTTGAAAAAGCCCATTTCAAATGTCCAGCCGTAAGCGACCATGGCGAGCAATGGGACAATGAACCAGGGAGTCCGGCGCACGCCTGCCGCGGCCAGGGCGAAGGCGCCCCAGAAAAAAATCAGCACGGCCAGCGAGACGGCCATTTCTTCAGCGCCATGGATAGTGAAAATCTTGGCCAGTCCTGCCAGCAGGTGATCAAAAAGCACGTTTGTCCACAGGGGGGAGATCACCAGGCCCGGGGCCTGTCCTCGCTCAATCAAACGCGCGAGCCACACATTGTAGAGATGGCTTCCGAGATCGCCCGCCTCGATACGGCGATGCCAGAAGCAAGGCGCGAGAACCATGACGGAGATTGCGAGCACCTTCGGCCAATGTTGGCGGACGAAGGTGGCGGCTTGCGCCAGTGCCGAAGCGCTGCCGCCATTTCGCAACACGTGTGCTGCAATTTCGCTGGGATTGGATGTGCTTGCTGGAGCGGATGGAAACGTCAAGCGCTCGCCCTTGTTGAAGTGAATCTCAGGTAATTGCCGCGAGCAAAGATATCACGAGTGGGAACGCGGAGTTCGTGACATCGAATCGGCCACGATTGACGGTTCAGAAATGGCCAGGATGACGAGCGGGGTACCCGAGGTCAGGCGTCTTCTTCGACAGGCTTGGGGGCGTAGGGATACTTTAGAGGTTTATGCGTGTGAGTGGTGGCGTAGTCCGCGAGTTCGGTATCGCTCAGGCGAAAATGACTTTTCTCCGGATGATTCTCGGATGCGGCAAGCTCGCGATGAAGCTTATGGGAGCAGATGTCCGGCGCGTCCTGGTAGCGCACGCGGCGAGCGTTGAAGGCTTCGTTGGGAATCGTGACGGTATATTCGCGTGGTTCGGTGGCGGGTTCGCGGACTGTAAAGGTGTATTCCCGGACGAGATTCTTGGCTTCAAAACCGACAAATTGCACGATGATGTGGGGTTCGCCCATTGGAAACTTACTGCTGTTCCAACTGCAACCGCCGGGGTGCTTTGGTCAGGCGGCTTGACAGAAAAAAAGGGCGAGCCAGCGTTTACTGGCCCGCCCTGATTTGACTAGAGGCTGGTGACGTTCGCAGCCTGCAGGCCCTTGGGGCCCTTGGTGACTTCGAATTCAACCGCCTGGCCTTCGTTCAGCGACTTGTAGCCCTCCGCCTGGATGGCGGAGAAGTGGACGAAAACGTCCTCGCCGGACTGGCGCTGGATGAACCCAAAACCCTTGCTGGCATTGAACCACTTCACTGTTCCTTGTTCTCTCACTGATGTACTTCCTTTGTTTTTTAAGCTATTTGTGCTTCTCGACCGCCTCCAGCCGAAACGCAAAAGAGGCTGCAAGTGTGAACTTGCAGCCCCTTCAATCGAATCTAAAGGTGTTACAAGAGCAACAAACGCAAGTTCAGGCTAGCATGAATTTGACGCCGCGCCTAGTGAATTCTTTCAAAACGTTCAGGGGATAGGGTTTGCGACGCTCTCTTTTTGAGCCGATTCGACGAGGGAAGCGAGTGTGCCGTTGTGGATTACAAACTCGCCATTGCGCCACCGAAGGCGATTTGGCACAAAGCTGACAAGCAAAATAATCATCGCCAGCGCGGACGGCATAAGGGAGCAGTTCGACCTGATAGCCCCTTGCGGCGATTAAGCGGCCGACCGGCATGTCGTCCGCAGGCGTATTTTCGATCGCGGCGAATAACCCTGCCTTGTGCGTCGAGTTTTTTCTGCTGCGACGAGTTTTCAAAGGTTTCGCACCGTGCGCCTTCGTGATATCTATTTGCATCCATTTCGGGGGCGAAGCGGCCCAGGCAGCGATGTGCCGGGGCAAGGAGGTTCGCGATGAAGCTGATGGCGAGGGGCGGCCGGGGAATCGCAGCAATCGTCGCTTTATTCCTATTCGCATTCCTTTGGGCCGGGGACTTTGATCCGTCAGCGAGACCGCCCGAGGCGGCGATTTCCTCCACGCCTGCCCCACAAGCTCCGAGACCCCCGCAGCAGCTGAGCGCAGGAGGCCAAGCTGCCCTGCACGCCATCGTCGAGGCCGGCTATCTTGCGGAAATGCGCTGGCCGGATTTCACAGACTATCGAAAACACCTGGTGAAATTTTACGATTCCTACGGCTATTCGCTCCCCTGGGTCAGGGGGCTTCAACCAACGCCGCAGGCGCAGGCCGTGATCGCGCTGCTGCTGCAAGCGGATCAAAAAGGATTGTCGGCGGAAGATTACGACGGCTCGCGCTGGAACGCCCGGCTCGCAAAGCTCAATCCCCCGGCGCATCATCCGAGCGAAGAAGATGCTCTTCGATTCGATGCAGCGATGACGGTTTCTGTGATGCGCTACATTTCCGACTTGCACATCGGCAAAGTGAATCCACGTCATTTCGACTTCGGGATTGATGTGGAGGCGAAAAAATACGATTTACCGGACTTTCTGAAAAACCACGTGGTGGACGGTTCGAACGTGCCGGAGGTGTTGGCGCAGGTAGAGCCGCCTTACCCGGGCTATCGGCGTGAGATCCAGGCGCTGCAGACTTACATGGAACTAGCGCGCAAAGACGACGGAGAACAGCTACCGCCCGTGAAAAAGACAGTTGCATCTGGTGATGCCTATCCGGGCGTGCCAAGGCTGACGCGGCTGCTTCGTCTTACGGGCGATCTGCCGACGGATGCCGACGTGCCCGCCGGTGCGACGGTGTACCAAGGCCCGCTGGTGGATGCGGTGAAAAACTATCAGCGACGGCACGGACGTGACCCGGACGGCCGAATCGGGGCACAGACAATCGGAGACATGAATGTACCCTTGAGCCGGCGCGTGCGGCAGATACAACTGACTCTGGAGCGCTGGCGCTGGCTCCCGCTAGGATTTCAGAAAGCTCCCATCGTGGTGAACATTCCCGAATTTCGTCTGCGCGCCTACGATGAATATTTGCGGACCGCGCTGACCATGAATGTGGTGGTGGGAAAAGCCTACGACCATAGCACGCCGATATTCATCGACAACATGGAATACGTGATCTTCCGGCCGTACTGGAATGTTCCCCACTCGATTGCGAAAGGTGAACTGCTGCCCGGCGTTTCCCGCGATCCGGACTACTTGACGAAGAAGGGTTTCGAGGTCGTGGATAGCCGTCAGAATGTAACTGGATCGGGCCCAGTGACGGATGAGACTGTACAGGAGCTCCGCGCCGGGAAACTTTTCATCCGGCAACGGCCGGGGCCCAAGAATTCGCTGGGGCTGGTGAAATTCATTTTTCCGAACAACTATGACGTGTACATGCACGATACCCCTTCCACTGAATTGTTCTCGAAGTCACGGCGTGATTTCAGCCACGGCTGCGTGCGACTGGAGCGTCCCGCGGACATGGCCGCATGGGTCTTGCGCGACAACCCAGGCTGGAACATCGAACGGATACGCGCAGCGATGAATGGCGAGAAAACGCAGCAAGTAAATCTGGCGCATCCCATTCCGGTGCTGATCGTGTACGGCACGGCGGTGGTGCTGGAGGATGGACTTGTCCACTTCTACGACGACATTTATGGGCACGATGTTGCGCTGGAAAAGGTGCTGGAAAAGGGCTACCCGTATCCCGGTTAGTCGCCGGTCAGCAGGCCGGGCGGGCAGTCAAAACACCACTGGCGGACTCGGCCAATGTCCACGTGAATGAAATCGGAGTGAGGATAATATCCGACGCCGCCGCGGCGAAGAGCCAGCGCGGCCTGGCGGAGCTTGATAGTGTTGATCCCTGGGATTCGAAGGTCAATCGCTTCCGCTTGAATGTGAAGGCTGTTCTTGGCAACTCCCGTGGTGTGCGAGCGCAGGAATTCGTTCGTCCAACGAGAGCGGTAGCCGCAGACAATCTCAATCTCAGCGCCGGGGTGGTCCACTGAGATTGTCAAATCTTCCAGCGTGTCGTAAAGCCGCGGGTTGAAATGGCGGACATCGCCGGTGCGGAAATCACGAAGGAAAAAATCGAGCTTGGCAATTGCTTCGGGGAGGTAGGTATCCCCGCGGCGGTAGATAATATCGATTCGCTCGCCTGTGTGCGTATGAAACAGGCGCAGGCGGTGCTCCTGAGGCTGCTGGCCGGCCACGGCGCTCGACTGCGCGGATGCCATGAGCGGCGCCACCAGGCAGAGCAGAGCGCTCGAGATCCATAGCCGCCGGACAACCGTCTCGATTTTTCTGGTCACCTGCATGCGAGTTCCCTATGGCCCCGCAGAGCGCGGGCCAAATCTCGCGAAACCATCACAACATCGTCACACTCTTATTTTCCCAAAGTCATCCCCTCCTGTCCACCACGGAACAACATCCGATTGCCGCGTGATTAACGGCAGGAGTATGATGAGTTCCCCACAAGAGCGTTGAGTCCGGCTCCGCGCAGCCGGCTCTCTGCGGAGGATTGCCATGAAAAAGCCGCTGACTATTGCCGCTGTTGCAGTCGTTTTACTACTGATCGTAATCGTAGCCCTGCCATTCGTGATAGACGTGAATCAATTCAAGCCAAAACTGCAATCGGATTTGGGCACCGCACTGGGGCGCAAAGTGGAGGTCGGCAACATCAAGCTGGCGATTTTTTCAGGCGGCGTGGCGATTGACGATGTGGCCATCTCGGACGATCCCGCATTCAGCCGCGAACTGTTCTTGAAGGCCAAGCAGCTCACCGTGGGCGTGAATCTGATGCCGCTGATTTTTTCGAAGAAACTGGAAGTTCGATCCTTCGGTGTGGTGGATCCGGAGGTGTCGTTGTTGCGAAATTCCGCCGGGGTCTGGAATTATTCGAGCCTAGGCGGCAACGCCGCGAAAGCTAAATCCAAGAGTGCCGATTCCTCCAGCACCAATCTGACAGTGGAAAAACTCACGATTTCGAACGGCAAGATCACGGTTGGCACAGTCGGCTCGAAGGCAAAGCCGCTCGTATATCGGGACGTGAACGTGGAAGCCAGCAACCTTTCCACGACTGCGCAGTTTCCGTTTGAGTTCAGCGCGAAGGACCCGGCAAATGGCGCCGTGAAAGTGGATGGCAAGGCGGGCCCGATCGATCAAGCGGACACCTCGCTGACGCCACTCAACGCAAAAATCGAAGTGCAACATTTGGACCTGGGAGCGTCCGGCGGGCTTCTGGGCGCGACATCCGGCTTGGGTGGCCTGCTTGATTTCAATGGCACGCTAAATTCCGATGGCCGCCAGTTGACTTCGAAAGGGACGGTGAAGACAAGCAAAATAAAACTCGTGGCCAATGGTGCGCCTTCGGGCGTCCCGGTGAACGTTGACTACGATACCGCGTACGACCTGAAGCGTCAGTCGGGCACGCTGCAGCAGGGAGACGTACACGTCGGAAAGGCGCTGGCTCGACTTACGGGCTCCTACAACACCGCAGGCGAGGAAGCGACGCTTCAAATGAAATTGAAAGGGCAAGCCATGCCTGTGTCTGACCTCGAAGGCGCGCTGCCCGCCGTTGGTGTGACGCTGCCTACCGGCGCCAAGCTCCAGAGCGGAACGCTCGAGGCCGATCTGGCAATCAGCGGACCCGTGAACCGCCTGGTCATCGTGGGGCCCGTGAATCTCTCCAACGGAAAGATAACGGGCTTCAACTTGAAATCAAAATTGGGGGCGCTCGCGTCCTTTGCAGGTTTGGGCGGGAGCGGATCGGATACCGAAATTCAGACCATGAGCACGAATCTGCACCAGGACCCCCAAGGAACACACGCGCAGAACCTGCTTATTGTGGTGCCCTCGATTGGGACCATTACCGGCGACGGGAATATTAGCGCGAGCGGTCAACTGAATTGCAAGATGGTCGCCAAGCTATCCGGAGGCGGCGGCGCGATGGGAGCGGTCAGCCAATTCTCGAAATTGGGCGGATCGCAGAGCAGTGGTGGCATCCCATTTAGGATTGAGGGCACAACTTCCAACCCGATTTTCGTCCCCGATGTTGCTAGCATGGCGGGCGGGCTCGCGAAAAGCCAGTTGGGTGGCCTCACGTCAGGCGGAGGAAACTCTCCAGCCAGCCAGGCAACGGGGGCTCTCGGCGGCCTGTTGGGCAAGAAAAAGAATCCGTAGAAGGCGGCCGGTGTAGGGAAGCGCTCACCACCCTGCGGCAGCGGGCGTTAAATACACTGCACAGCCACTTCATTTGTATTTGTGATGATATGGCCGAGGAAATCAAGAGCCGGCGCGAACCGCAGGAAATCTTTTTTCCAGCCAGGCGCGCGCTTCCTCAGGATGAAATTGAAAAGGTCCCAGCCCGCCGCGATACACGATTTTTCCGGATTCGTCCAGGATGTAAACGCGCTCCGGCCAGCCGGCATACACGGCGTCGGCAGTGTTGGCCATGGAATCCACGCCGAGCGGAATGGGGAAATGGAATCTTTGGATGAAATCGTTGGCGATGGCCACGCGCTGCTGGAGAGACTTCGGCTGCGGATAGCAGATACCCTCATCGAGATTTGATTTCATCTGCCATTCGTCCAGTGGATGGGCCTCGCGGATGTAAACAGCCAGGAACTCTGCGCGGTCTTTGTAATCGTCATAGAGCTTGGCGAGGTAGCCTACCTCGCGGCGAAACGGCGGTCAGGTGTAACTCCCGAATATAAGCACAAGCGGGCGCCTGCCAGTGCGATCACGAAGCGCAAACCTCGACTGGCCATCGAGCGTGACCAGTTCCACGTCGGGTGCTGGATTCCCAACGCGCAAGTCGCCACGATGCCAGTGCGGCAGCGCGTACCGCAGGAAGCCATACACGTCGCGCGGCCCGCCCATGAAATGGCTCAGCGCGCCATAACCGAGCGCCAGGATCACACCCACTGCAATCGCCGTCCATTTCCACCAGCGCAAGTTCACCCCGCCTCCTGTACGACCGAACCATAGCGTGCACACGCGCGGGAGTCAATCGTGCGTGACTGGGTTGCCGCGCGGCAGGCCGCCGCGATCGAACAGACCATCACGCAAATCAAAAATGGTCTGGCAAACACTGCAATTGGTACTTGCCTGATTAACAGTCAGGCCGTCAATTACTCTTTCTGTGACAATGCGGCAAAGTTGTGCTAGAAGGGAGGCACATTGGGCCATCAATCGCCGCCGCTGCTCGAATCACGAAGCTCAGAGCATAGGGATGGAGCCGATTGATTTCGCATGGAGTCCGGTCAGGCAGGATCTTCAGACGCGTCTCGAGCCACGCGCGATAGCGCGAACAGCGTGGCGCTCGACGGCGGATAGCTGCGCTATGCGTGGGTGCGGAGGAGAATTCAGATGAGCGAAATCAAACGCGTGTTGGCAAGGCTCAATGCAGCAATGAAGGCACGTGTGAATTGGGGCCGCAGCTATCGATTACCCGTCATCTTTCTGTCCGTAATAATTCTTGGCGCTGCTCTCGGTCCTATTGTCGCCCGCCAGGTCTTGTCTCCGGAAATACTTAATAAACGGGAACACGAGTCGGCGGACTTGGCGCGGAGACGCGAAGAGTGGTTTTTCCGTCCACGCGCCACCGAAAATGGCCATGTCCCATATGCGCTGCGGCTGCGTGCCCTGGAAGAACACGACCGAATGATTCGAGAACAGGGAACTTTCCTCGATCATTTTGCATCAAGGCTCAGCACAATCAATCCCTCGCAAACCCAATGGACTCCGCTCGGTCCTCAGCCGACGGCCGCCACGTTTTTTTTCGGCAATACCTCAGGCCGTGTAAATGCGCTTGCTGTAGACAACTGCGATCCAACGGGCAACACCGTCTATCTTGGTGGTGCCGAAGGCGGCGTATGGAAAACCACCGATGGCGGCCAGACATGGGTGCCGCTGACTGATCAACAACCATCGCTGGCGACGGGATCCATCGCACTCGATCCCGGGTGCACGGGCGTTCACACGAGCGCAATTTATGTGGGCACCGGGGAAGAGAACTTCGCCGTGGACAATATCTATGGCGCAGGGGTCTTGAAATCCACAGACGGCGGGGCGACGTGGACTCATGACATGACATTTACGGTGGCGAACTTCGGTAACAGTCTCGCAAGTGGTCCCTTCATTGGCGCCATTGCGGTTAATCCAATTCAGACGAACGTCCTACTAGCGGCAGTCGACCAGGCGAGTACACAACAGGTTGGTTTCGGATCCATCTATCGTTCTGTGGACTCTGGTGGGAATTGGACCGGGGAGGGTACCGCGGGGGTTCCTACGGATGTTGTTTTTGATCCAAATGCACCTGGAATCGCGTATTCAGCACTCGGAAACCCGTTCGGTGATTCCGCTCATAACGGGATATACAAATCCACTGATGGCGGACAAACCTGGACGCTTCTTCCGAGCCCTGCCCCGGTGGCTTCCCTTGGCCGAATCTCCCTGGCCGTTTCTCCTTCAGGCACTCCTCCAGCCCTGTACGCCTCGATCGCCAACGCTGGTAATTTCTCAACCGGCCTTCTGGGCGTTTTTCGCAGCACTGACGGCGGGATGACATGGGCGAGACTTTCGACGATTCCCAATTACTGTGCTCCTCAGTGCTGGTATGACATGAAATTTGCGGTGGCGCCAGGCGCCTCCGGCAGTGTTCTCTTCGCCGGAGGTGCAGCTACTGCAACTGGATCCCAATCTGGGGGAGAGGCGCCAACACTTATCCGATCAACGAATGGCGGAAGTGCATGGGGGGACGTCTCCCTCGACGGAAATGGCAAGCAGCTTCACGTAGATCATCACGCGATCGCATTTACTTCTACCGGCAACAAAATGTACGTGGGAAACGACGGCGGCGTTTGGAGCTCGACGGATGCCCTCAATCCTGCAGTCACTGCGGGAAATCAGCACTGGGTGAATCTGAACAGCACCCTCAACATAACGCAATTCTATCCCGGCAACTCGATCCATCCGGCCACGGACCAGGTGGTCTACGGCGGCACGCAGGACAACGGCGCGGAGCAGTTCAATGGATCCCTGGCCTGGAGTGACACGGAAGCTTGCGGAGACGGCGGCTATACGGCCATCGACCAGCAAACACCTAGCACAATTTATGCCTCTTGTGAATTTTCTGGCCCGGGAACTTTGAACAAGAATATTTTAAATGGCTTGCCGGGAACAAACGGGGTCAATTGGGTGCCGATTGACTTTAACAACGGAATCAATTTCAACGATGGGGGGGGAATTCATCCCGCCATTTGTGATTGACTCGAAGACCAGCCGGAATCTCTATTTCGGCACATTTCGCATGTACCAAACTACGAATGCCGGAAACACGTGGCAAATCATATCCAGCGACCTAACCAAGGGATCGCAGTTCGATTTTATTACGGCAATCTCTGTCGCGCCGAGCGATTCGAACACTGTCTATGCGGCAACCTCGAATGGATTTATCTGGAAGTCATCGAATGCGTTGCAGAGCCCCACGTTTCAAGAAATCGACCTTCCCCTCCCAACCATTCCACGGACCGTGACTTCGATCGCCGTGGATCCCCTCAATCCCGGCACAATTTTTGTGGGTTTCTCGGGCTTTAACTGTTCGGGTTTTTGTGCGGGCCCTCACATTGATATGACTACCAATTCAGGGGCCTCCTGGACCGCTGTAGCCGGGAATCTTCCGGACATTCCGGTGAACGATATCGTGATTGATCCAACCGACACGACGGACAACACGGTTTTTCTCGCGACTGACGCCGGTGTTTTCGCTTCCTCAAACGCCACGGCCGGAAATGGAACGGTGTGGACCCCGATTGCGACAGGTCTCCCCAAGGTGGTCGTCTTATCGCTGAGACTCCGCAACGCTTCGCGAACTTTGGTTGCCGGAACGCATGGCCGGGGCGTCTGGAGCCTGCTTTTGCCGAATCTGCCTGCTTATAATCTCTCGGCGGTGAATCCAACTTCGGCTAGTGGCACACCGGCGACGTTTTCACTGACGGCAACGGGGACAGGCTTCACCACTCAATCTGCTATCAATTTCAATGGGAATGCGCTCTCGACGACTCCCTCAGGTGCGACGAGTCTGAGCGCCACCGTTCCTGCCGCAGACGTTGTCTGCAACGGAGGGGTACCCGTATTCATCGCCGATCCGGTGAAGGGAAACACGAATGCGCTGACGTTCGGCTTCTTTGGCACCTGTGACTTCTCATTCGGCGCGCCATCACCGAGCAGCAACACCGTTACCGCCGGCATCCCGGCGACCTACACTTTGCCAATCAGCGCCGTCGGTGTCGCGAATGGCAGTCCGACCGCGCTTTCGTGCAACTCGAGCCCGGCACAGCCCACCATTTCCTGCAGTTTCAGCCAGAATCCGTTCACACCCGGAACTGACGGTGCGAGCGTAACCGTGACGGTGAACACCGTGAGGCATGCCGGATTGCCTGCTGCACCTGCGTTT
>Ga0207107_1118_pt1 | contig 18743 bp, 23 predicted proteins | sample Alteio_BWMinHeat_75_FD_153555 | JGI IMG/M metagenome (GOLD analysis project Ga0207107, IMG submission 153555) | Enriched cells from forest soil in Barre Woods Harvard Forest LTER site, Petersham, Massachusetts, United States -... | ecosystem: Environmental > Terrestrial > Soil > Temperate forest >... | reverse complement strand
ATTCATGGGAAAACGTTTATTCTGGAACTTCTCTCGGAGAAAATCAAAGTACGAGCGACGAATATGCATGTGATATTGAGTCTTGTCTGTGACTTGTGTCTTACTTGTCCACACACACAGGCTCCAGACCAGGGGTTCTGTCTCATCATCCATGAACATGATTTGGTCGCACTCCATGTATTCCAGTCTCTTCCAAGTGCCGTGTACGACATCACGAGCATCTTTACAGATTTTCATATTGTTTTTTAGTGTGTCAAGATGTTCTCCAGTCAGTCGTTGGTCAAGACTAAGTACTTTTCTTTTCCACAACATTTCCTCAAAAAGCTCCATTTCGTATTCTTTGACGGGAATTCCATTCCCTAATTTACATACCACCTCGGCAGCCAAATCCATATCTTTCTTGAGCTGGACCACCACCATGATCAAGTCATTTAACTTGTAGTTATTGTGAGGTTCTTTAACATTGAGAACATTAAGTACACCGAATTTATATTGGGGGTTAGACTGAGCCATTACACAACGAAAAATTAACGAATAGCAAATAAAATGGCCCTCTCTAAGACTTTACTTTTCAATTTTTTCTTTTTATCATGATAATATAAATGGATTTGTGTCAATATTCCGATATGCTAGGTGTACCAAATCAAGGAGTACATTCTTATAGAATTTTTGGTTTGGCTGCAATAGACGTCATTTTGCTCATTGTAGGAGCTTTGATTTTGTACTGGGGGTTGAACAAATGGTTCGGATGGAATACCAGTTATGTGGTTTATTTGGTGGTATTTTTCGTATTAGGAATTATCTTACATCGATTGTTTTGTGTGAGAACAACTATTGACAAACTGTTATTTGATTGAAAATTGATCTCTCAAAAAAATTGAATTTAGGAATATATGAAAGAGCCGATACAAAAGAAATCATTAACACAAAAATCAAAAAAATATCAACAACGAAAGGCATCTTTATTTGTTGATAAAAAATTGATAAGTCAAACATATAGATAGATTCAGTATAAGTTTATCACACTATAAACTAGGTTGACATTTCTTGAAGTGAATCATATGAAAAGATTGAATTCCGAACAAGAACAAAACTTACCTCCGGCGAAAAAATCCGTTTATAATCCAAATCAATCATTGCCGAATCAGAACTTTGCTCCAATTGTTTCTTTTTACGATGGCGGTGATTTTCATTTAGTCGAACCGAACGGCGGCATTGTCCAACCAGAAGTCAAGCAGACCGAACCTTTTTTGGTTTGTATGCCGGAAGGAGCCAGATTCAAAGATCCGGCTGGTTGTTTGTGTTATCTGAGTTGGCAAACAATTGAAAAAACAAATTTGTTAGCTGTTCCCAAACCAATTGACAACATAGTTGAAACATATCCTAAACGTACTCGTATAAAAATTACCAAGCCGTATCCTATTAGAATCGTGAAGCAAGTTGGTTATTACAGGTTGGATCCAAACGGATCAGATCTCCATTTTCATCGAGTTGAGGATAATGGTCTTGATGTCACTTATTGGCCTTATTAAGAAACTCATTAGGAATATTCTGTTTCGCGAGTCGTTTTGTATTCTTATTGAGTGATAAGAATTCAAAATTGATCAAATATAAAAAATTGATAATTGAACACTTTATTCAAGTCTTTTAATTATGTCTCTAGATCAAAAAAGCTCAACATGGAACCAAATTATGAAAACACACTTTGTCTAGAGAGACTACTGTATGTCGGTATCGCTCAAATTATGTTGTTACTAATTAGTATCAGTCCATCTGCCGAGAAAATCATTCAGTCGCTACCTTCAAAAAAAGAATCCGACAACACAGATGATCTGCCTAAAGACACGGATGCTGTTATTGGAGGAGCTAAATTCGCTCTGCCTTTCGTGAAGCATTTCATTGTGTTAGTGCTGGTAATTGGAACCGGCTTGCACAACATCTATCAGTTCTCTGATGCGGGAATGAGTACCATTGATACTATTCTATTGATGGGTGTCATTGCATTTGGTCTGTTGCGCCTGTTGTGTTATTACTACTTGGGAGATTATTTCACCTATAATTTATGTATTCAACCTGGGCACAAATTAATTCAGGAAGGGCCATACAGAAATTTGGTTCATCCCAGTTACCTCGGTCAAATAGGATGCATCTTCTGTTATTTGCTGCTAGTCAAAGCTTGGGTTGTGTGTTTGTTTATCGTTCCATACACTATTTATGTAGCCATGAAGAGAATGGATTTAGAAGAAAAAATGATGTTAGAACATTTTGGGGATCAATATCATGTCTTTTTAAATACAAGACACAGATTACTTCCAGGGATTTATTGAATTTATTGAATGCTTATTGACAAATTATCATTCAGAAAATTGAAAAAACAAATATATTATGGTATCCATATAAAATTATTCAAATTAAAAATGAACACTTGGGGTAACGGTGGTTTCAAACCTGTTCCAGGAGGAAATATTTTTAATCCATATGTTCCCAATGGAACATATGGCGCACAGCTTCCGATATTTGGTTCGGTAGGCAATTCCAATACTACTCCACAATTAACAGCTCCTACCATAACTAAAGGCAATGGATTTGTTAGAGTGAACTACAACGATGATTTTGGCGGATACGCTGTCTTTAATCCGTTAGGACAAAAGGTAGGAGGAACAAGATAATTTATCGTATCACTTTTAGATTCTCATCAATCGATGAGAATCTAAAACATTCGACCCAAACTTAAGTTAACTTGAAAGTGGGTACTGGAGCGGTTTTGGGTCCTGAGAAGAAGAGATATGCGACACAACCAACTAGACAAATCATTACGGCTGTCCCAAATCTCACATAAGATCCGATAACAGATAATTCTTTTTTGACTTCGTCGCTGTCTGTTTGTAGGTTTCTAATCGATCCTATTTTGCTTTGGTAGTCACTTTGAAGATTTTGAGTCTGTTTATTAAAACCATTAGTAAAGTTCTGAAGTTGAGTATCAACGTATGTTTGAGTTTGATATGCATAACTACTGTATTTATCAGACTGCTCCTGATACTGAGTATGAAGATTTCTGGCATGAGTCATGAGTTCGGTTTGGACTTGACCTTGGAGAGCGGCAATTTCCGAGTTGCATCTGGTGTGCATTGCATCGAGGTGCTGAGTGGCCAATTGTTGGTGTTCGGGTTCGCTAACGATTCGTTCCAATTCCTGCCCAGCTGTCTGTTGAAGAGACAAATTAAGTGTTGCAACATGAGAAGATAACATGTTTTGAACTGATGGATTAGTTTGTAGATAAGTCGGAAACTGTTGTTGTATCTCGTACTGGACAGCTCCTGGTAGCATTTGTTGGACAGCCGGAGGAACCAATTGATTAACCACTGGTGGCACGTACTGATTGCAATAGCCTTGAACCATGGATGGAAGCACGTGTTCCAATTCTTTTTTCAGAATAGAATCGAATTTTTCAAGAATAATCTCTCTTAATTGACGCTTTATTTCTCTTTCGACTTCAATGGGAGCTATTTTGTTGACTAGGGTTGTGATGTTAGCTGTCATGATAGCATTTTCGAACATTTGCTTTCCGACACGTTCCCAATAGGATGGAGTTTCTATGGCAGTCGTGACATGAGATCGGAAAGAATCAGTACGACAAAAATCACTTAGCTTTCGATCGAGAGTTTGTTGGTCGACATAACCAGAAGTAGAATTAATGTCTCGTACGAGTTGCTTTCCTTCGTACGTGTTGAGGCAATCTTTCACTTTCTGGGAAATTCCGAGATCGGATACAATGGTTAGGACAGCTCTTTTGCCTTCATTTGAGGACAGATAGGCTTGGACTTGGGTGCGGATAGTTTCGGAAGAAACTGTTGCGGAACTGGAAGTTCCATTGGAATCAACAATACGTTTGACGGTATCTCTGTATTCAACTGTACCCATGTATTCGCGGATTTTATCTGTAACATTGAGATTGATTTCCATGTTGGTTTTTAGTGTTTTGACTAAAAGATAATCTAGGTATTTATTTGATACTCTTCCAAATAGTTCATTTATTCAATTTTTTTCTTTGAATCATTGGGCTGAGACAAAAAATTGATATTTTTAATTGGCTTCTAATATAAGTTTGAATAATCATTTTGAAGTATCACAATGAATCAAACACCTGGCTGCCCGACTGCTCCTAAATTAAAACTTTTCTTGGTCAGATATCCATTTGATAATCAGTCTTCTGATTCCCGACTTCGATACAAACAAGATATTATTTGCGCGTACACGAAAGAAGATGCAGTGAAATTTATTTATAAAAAACATCAATTATGGAATATAGGCGAACCACATATTCAATGTCAAGAGACTCATATTGAAAATGCTTATGGAGAGGTTCGATTTTGAGGGTCTAATTTTTTTGTATGATTATACGAAAAAATTGAAAATCGAAGTCTGAGAAGGGGCCAATTGAATATTTATTCACTCATTAACACTTTTTGAAGCACTTGTATCTTGTTAGAATGACTGATTTCATTGTTCCTCAAACCAACGAATCGATCGATTTGATAGATGAAGCTCAAACCACAACAAAAGTAGTAGACGTCCAAACACATACCATGAGTGGTACATTCAAAGAAATTAACAAATTCCTTGGCAGATCATGGAGTCAGAGAACACCTGTTTCAGCCGAATGCTTTTTGAACATTCCTCCTGCCCTTGCCGATCGCATCAAAAATAGTCAAACCGGTGCCGCGATTCTACAACTCGTTCTCTACATGGCAACAAACTATCCTGATGAATCTGTTTGCGTTGCCTGTCTCGGAGGTGTTTGCGATGAGGTAGCTATTCCGGTTGCACTTGCCCAACGTATTGAAAACAGTCCAATGAGTCCAGCGTTTTTGCAACTGGTTTTCGGTATGATTAAACATCATCTCAGTGACTTGATGTGTCTGTGCGGTTTGGAATATGATTCCAATAATGCGATGACACAATTCGTAACCATTGAATGGCCACACTGTAAAAGAATGCGCGATATTGCCAACACTGACTTAAAGATGAATTTTCCGAGAGGCATTGGTAGATGGCATATTCGACCAACTCATTCAAAAATACGTTTGACTCTAACTTACGACGGGGAAGAGTGCGTGAATACGGAATCTAAGAAAATCGGTGAAGTCGCAGAAATTTCAGTTCACGGACCGTATGGAAGAATGGTTGGTAGTGAGGAAAAGGATCTCAAGAAAGAGCCGTGCAGATATGGTCAATTTTGTTCACAAGACCCATCGAAGTGTCCCTACGGACATCCTTTTGGTTGGGACCCGAGAAAAAATCGCGATTGTCAATTCGGGTTCGAATGTTACAAACAACCGAACTGTCCGTTTAGACATCCTGTTTCAGAACCTGTTTCAGAACCTGTTTCGGAACCTGTTTCAGAGCCTAAGCCTCGAAAGACGGTTAAACCTGCAAAGAAGACTCAGTATCCAGTTAACCACAAACCTCAGAACAAGGTACAGACTCAAATCGCGCCGGAGAATAACGGATCAATCATGTGCAAAAACGGCGATAATTGCAAGTGGTTGAAAAAGGGAACGTGTACTTTTGCTCACAAGGGGCAAATGGTCTGTCAGGTTTCTAACGTGACGGATGGATTCGACGAACGGAATGTGTAGAACATCGGAAGCAACGCTTCCGATTTCAACCTGCTCCTGTGATCGCTGGTGCGATTCAGGAGACAAGGTAGAACGGGGACGGCATTGGACTTTGTAATATATTGTATATTTGTAATTTTTGTAGTAAGTAAACAAAAAACTCTAAAAATAATTTTTCTAATAATAATCATCAAAAACTAAAAATTTTTATATTTGTAAATAGGACGGGATATCACTTCTTCTTTACAAATGGTTCAATTAAAAAAATTGAACAATACACACATATAGCAAGCCCATTGTCATGATTCTAACATCAGCACTTTCACGATGTCATCATCATCTCAAGAGAAGTTAATAAAGAGAATTCGACATAAATTGATTAAATGTATCAAATCCGAAGTATCACCGCAATTCCAAGAGAACTGTCGTTATTATCAATCACCACGTCAAACTGGAGTTTATGATACGAGTGATTTGTATTATGACACAGATCATCTAATCAAAACGATGTTTGTCTTTCGGTTACCATTTGAGCAAGATATCCCGGTGGAAGATTTTGGTATGTGGCGTGATATATTTATTGATGTTAATAAAAAATTACATGTTTATTCCAGTGTGACAAAAACTGGGATTATCTTTATGGTAGCCAAGAAGTTCCAAAAAAATTGAATTTCAAAACATCTACATGGGCGATAGATCTAAATATAGTAATTCCAACATAAGATACCATGCAACAAACCAAAACTCGTCACTACGAAATAACCACCAAGGTTCCGCTCAAGTTCATTGAAATTGCAATGAGCTCCGATAAGAAACGCTTTGATATTAAATACAGCTTCTACGATGAATCCTATCAAGTTCCTGTTACCATAGACCAAGACGAACTAGAAGTGACTTATTGTCGTGTGAGTAATGACAAAAGTACGCTTTTTGTCGATGTTACGTATACATTACATCCGAATTCCAGAGAGCAGAACATTACGATTGACTTTCACAAGTTATTAAAATATGATTTGCCCCATTTAAAGAATGGTCGTGGCAATTGGTCTTAACTATGAAGTGTTGCCTAATTTTTTTTATGCTCTTTCGATCATAAAAAAAATTGAAATCCGAAGTGCTAGGTAAGTCCATTGAATTGTTATATGATATTCTTCGCCTTACTCGAACACTCAGAAATGACAGCTATTGATAATGTTATTATAACACTATTGGAAAAACTTAAAGAGTTTCCACATATTACCGTTGTTCGACGCCAAGAAAAATCGGATAAATCAAAATTCTCATTAAAACTCACTGATAGTCTTAACTCTGTCTCTTGTCATTTACAAGCAGTTACAGTGTTAAAAGACGAGCGGGAAGTTCAAGAACCGCTTTACTTGTTGGTTTCAGTTCGTCAATTAGACATCTCGACAAAAATTGAATCTCTGGAATATCGATTTTGGGCTCGGGATGATCGACTAATGGATCAAATTGTACGAGTGGTCGAAGTCAATAAATAATATCAATAACACAAAAAAATCAAAAAAATTGAAAAAAAAAGTAATAGAAACGAAGAATATAATATTCTCTGTTCTATTACCAATTTCGATCAAACCATCATGAAAGTATTACTCTTTTTTGTTTTCGTCTTGATAGCAGACATTATATCCGGAGCCCATACCGGCGGTTCTACATTCCCATCAGTTCCACAAATGCCACCAGAAATGCAGTTCTTCTTGGACAGCGTTGATGGCGATTTTACTGTATTTTCAAAGTTTTTAGAAGTGATGTTTAACTGTACGACAGCCAAAGCAGCCAAATTAAAGCAGTTGGAAAAGATTTACTTCGATGAGTCAGTTCCTGGATATGACATCGTCAGTACAGCTCTCCAAGAATATACGACCAAAGGGATATGTCTAGACGTTGCATTTGATTTCATCGCAGATCTTGTCATTAAACATCACAAAACGGATCCCCTGAATGGCGCATCAGCGCCTTGGGACTGGTGTGGAACAGTTGCAAATTTAGATCCACAATTAGACCCACCTGAAGACATTGAATGGGCTGATTATATCTGTAGTTCCGGATCCCAACCATAAGAAGCCAGATAAAAATCACAAAATTGATTTATCAAATAATCATTTGATGAATAAATATTTTTATTTAATACATTTGCCACGTAGATATCTTACCACTTCATGGGCGATTGTTTGGCAGTCGCTTCATTGATTTCCAATATCAATGACATGATTTTGTTATTAGCGTTGTACTTATTTTTGCTCTTATAAGAAAGCTTTACCGGTGAATAATTGCCAAGTTCGTCTACAGTGTTGCACTCTTTTCCGCGCCACAAACACCAAAAATGGAAGTATTTTATTGGAGAGTCGTCAAGCTGATCAAATTCAACTGTTGTTTGGGCAAGTTTTTCTTCTGTGATCAAGCTATTCTGAACTTGATGTTGGATTGCCGCGTACTTGTCACATTGTGTCCAAATTGTCAGAGTGTAGTTTCCTGGGAAAATGACTTGGAATGTATTAGGACTGACTCGACGAAAGCCAAAATTGTAACCTATTATCAAAAGGCCCATAACCGTATATCCCAATTGTTCGTTAATTTGGGTTTCTCGGGCTGCGATTCTGGCCCAGTACGCGGCCATTATTTGACTAAAGTTAGAAGAAGGATAACTCAGAATGGAATTGGCTGCAGCTGACAAGTATTCAAGATCATTTGCGGAAGTCATTTTGAAAATAAATTACTTGATAATGGTCTCACTTAAGATTATCAATTTCAATTTTTTTTATGATTATTGTATCACAAAAAAATTGAAAACCGAAGTGCTTGATAAGTCCATTAAAAAGGGTTCATATATTATCTTTTTTAGTTAACAACTACTCTACTGAACAATGAGTACAACTGAACACAACCAAATTGAAGCGCTCGACAATCAATACACTGTTGGATACAGTATCGGTGATTGGGCGGATATCAGCGACGAAGAGAATTACACTGAAGAAAATTACACTGAAGAAATTCCACCTCAAGAATCTGACATTCCACAAGAGGAAGAAGAGGAAGAGGAGGAAGAAGAGGAGGAAGAGGAAGAAGAGGAAGAAGAAAAAGAAGAAGAAGAGGACGAAGAAGAGGAGGAGGAAAAAAAAGTAGAAGTAGTCTGCCGAGCGGTCAAAGTAGACCAGCAAGGTCGTATTCTGTACCCTTCCAAAGAACACAACAGAAGCTGCTGGCGTGTGAAATCACCCAAAAATTAACTGCTAGCCACTCCGGTTCAAAAGTCAACAAAACACTTTAAACAACATCGTAAAAAAACTAAAAAAAGAATACTTATTCATTTTCTGGTTTTGAACAAAACTAGTCTCTACTGAAATTTCATATAATCTTACGGTAATACGAAAAAAATTGGTCTCAACTAAAGTCTCGTCTAATTTTTTCGTATAATCCTACGCTTATACGAAAAAAATTGGTCTCAACTAAAGTCTCGTCTAATTTTTTCGTATAATCCTACGCTTATACGAAAAAATTGAAATCTACAATGTCTAACTGGTCTATCATTATGAATGTTGTTACTTAACTTTAGTACAAGTACTACACAAATGACTCTTTCGTTGGCTATAGCTGTTGTTTTTTTTGTGTGTTTTGCGTCGGGCCAGGCCGGTCGCGTCTTCAATTGCACTGTGGATGAACAGTGTGGTGGTGTGTCAGTTGGGAGATGCGTTGACGAAACGTGTTATTGTCCAATTCATATGGCAGGCCCAGATTGCTCGTACCACAAGAAAAGCACGTGGTATGGAGGACTCCAATTCCTTTGTTTCGTGTCTTTGCCCGGATTAGGGGATGTCTATGCGGGAAACGATGGACATGCCGCTGGGCAAGCTATATTCATGTGGCTCGGATTAATAGGTTTAATACCTGTCATTATTAGTTACATTGCCATCACCAAAAATATGGAGTCCTGTATCTGTATCGATCACCGAACTGGTGGTGTCACAATTGCTGTTATTGGTGGTACATTGTGGCTCACTGGATTTTTGTGGGCTTTATACAGAGGAGCCAATATGTTAGGAGGCAATTTATTGGATGGTAATGGGCAGGCCATGTTTACTCCAATGTAAAGACATCATGAGCATCATTTTATTTTTTATGTTAATTTTATTACCATAAAAATTGAATTCTTGTTGTGGTGAAATTATGTCGAAGATCAAATAATAGTTTAATACATAAACACGTACTTCCATTAGTCATTAAAATGACAGAGAATAATCAAAACAGACCATGCACTAGCTATTGTCTCGAATCATGTTTCAGTGCCCGGTTAAAGAAATTCAAAGACGAAACACATGACAAAACCTGGACTTTTTATTGGATAAATCACAACCAACCTTCTTTGTCCGATGGTTTTAATGTATATAATCATAGCGAAGTTAGAGGAACTGCTATTTATTTTTATCGAGATACTGGTTTAGGCAGACAAGAACGTTGCCAAATTACCTACGACGAAGTCACTGATTCTATTCAGGTTATTCGTAAAATAAATTCAACTCAGTTTTATTATGATGATTGGGAATTGGATGCGATATATGACGCCAAAAAAATTGAGTAAATATAAATTTATTTAAAGATTTGCTTCATAATAATATATTATTCCCATGTCAAACACAACTCGAGAAGTACGTAATCTTCAACGGACTCTGTTACATGTTAAACGTATTCTCCTCCGAAATCTTAGATGCGAGGAACGAATGATAAGAATGCATCGTACCAATATTGGGAAGTATCAACATGCATTGAGCGGCATTGATGTTATACTGGGTGAGGATGATGTTGAAGATCTCGTAGAAGATGATTATGAATATCAGTTGTCAAATGACGAAGAAGATCATCGCGAGTATCAGTCGTCGGATGATACACCCACTGGCGTCAATGACAGTAGCGATGATGATGATGATGATACTATTGCAGATGTGGACACCTCCACCGACGAAGAAGAACTTCCAGTCGAAACTTCTCGTCATAAAAGACCTATTATCACACAGCGGTTTTTAACACCTCAACAACAATTTATGTCAGAAACAATGAGGTCCTGCGGAGCTCCGACGAAAGTGTTGCCGAGCAACATTTCTTTCGGAAGGTCCCTACGAGACGATAATCCTGATGCTACTAATGGAGATCTGATGCGGGAAGCAAACGGTGAGTGGGCCAGACATCAAAAACGCGGTCGACGATATAATAAACTCAACAAGAGAAAAAATTGAAAATTGAATTTATTTGCGTAAATATATTCAATTTTGAAACAACTATTTGAGATTAATAAAATGATTAGTATTGTAATTGGAGACTTTCTTGATTTCGACTTAGGTCACAAATATCTTTGGACGAGGGGCCGGTTGGAGTTATGGGGATCTTGGAATAACTGGACGGTGCCAACTAATTGTACAGTGGCTGTGCACCGGGCTCATTTTTATGGATATGGTTTGTTGACTATACCAATCGGCGTACATGAGTACAAATGGAAGTTCACCGCCGGAGTGAATAGCGAATGTGATTGGTTCGGAGATCTCAGTGAACGACCGGTAGTGGGATGCTATCAAAATCAATTGTTGGATACTTCTGCCACTCAGTTGAGAACACTCCAGTCGATTCCTTTTATGTTCGATGAAATTGCCAACTACGAAACTCAGCCTAAGTTTAATGACATGTTAAAACATCTCGGTCATGAATTGGACATACCTAATTTAATACGAACGAACTGCACCACTTGTCAGGAGTTGTTGGAAATTGATTATTTGACTTGTTTGAATGGACATGGTACACATACAGATTGTTATAAGAGTCTCTGGTGTCCTGATTGTATGTCTTGTTATGTAGAGTTCTTTGATATTTTTCCTTACTCGTATTATCCGATTGATTTAGAATAAAAAATTGAAATTTTTAATCAGTATTATCCCAGAATGACAGTAGGACGCTATTTTATTAAAAATGAACATTACTGATATTATTAATTCGGTTGATTCTACAATAAGTACAGTAATGACCAAAGAAATCATTATGTTCGAAACAGATAAATCCAGTGCGTCTGGTTCGCTTCTTCCAAATGAAATGTCATCAAACATTGAATATTCCGAACACATTCCTAAGCCAAAAGGAAAATATACTCTCAAAAAAAAGAAAAGTTCCAAAGGCATCACCAAGAGAAAACCCGACAATCCAGTGGGACAATGTAATATATGTAAGGGCTGGTATGTTGAAAAACACATGTTACGACATCAAACCCGATGTGGATAGGAAAAGTGTATAAAACTATATAAATTTCACTCTTTTCCCTTAGAACGCTGCAGAATTTGTATTCCGAAGAATTCAAAACTCTCGCATTCAGCTAGTCCAAACTAGCATACCCCGCTGGTGTTTATTGATCCGTTAGGATCAGACAACTTCACGGGTTAAATTATTATCGTTTTCGGATTGTATAAATTCTTTCCTTTAATTTTCTTTAATTCTTTACCTTGGTCTTTCATCCATTTCCTCATTTCATTTATTGCTCCATTCAGATCTGCATTTATTTTCTTTCGTGTACTCGAAAGAAATAATCCGCGTTTCGTCCTGTCGCCTTTATAGTGTTCATGAAACTCTACTGTTTCAAAAGCCAATGCATCACATATTGATGTGTATGATTCATTTATTATCACAAGTTCTTGATTCTGTGCTTCCAATTTATCTCTTAATTTATTGAGCAACCTTCTGTAGGGTATTTCATAGAATTTTCTATTTGTTTCCCTACCCATATTCACTCCCTGTTTCCAACCAGGATTATATCCCACAATTATCTTATCACAGTCACTATAAGTAGTCGCTATGTAATGAACCACTTCATTGAAGTAATTATTTATTTTGTTTTCTCTTCTTCGGAAGAGTTTTCTGATCTGATGAGATGTTGTCGGCTTGGAATTTTCCTTCAACCCCAAGTCACCTTTTGTTAAACCATTGATTTGTTCATTGGTCCATGCGCGATTGGCATCTTTATTCGTTATTCTTTTCACATCAGAGAACTGTCTTTGACCGGACAGATATTCTAAATCGATTTGCATGTTGCTGAGTAAAGTATTCCATGAAGCCTTTTTATTATTGTGTGTCTGTTTGCTTAGAGTCGATTTGTACTTATCTATCTGTAAATTATACGATTTGTTTATTGCAGTGATTTTAGATCCTTTAATAATATTCTGTTCTCCATTCGGATCGTATATCACCATTAGGTTTTTAATGCCTAGATCAATACTAATGATTTTATCTTTGGTCGGTTCATTGACAAACTTTGGTTTGGAATAGACATAGTTAACCTTGAAAAACTCACCATCATAACGAGGGGAAATTTCTATGAATTTCAATGTGAGATTCTTATTTTTGAGAGCTTCTGGTTTCCGAATGTAAATGTAATAAGATTCTTCTATGTCAGACGAATTCTTCGGAATATATGTATCATCAGCGATATAATTATCTTTTTTCATGATTTTCTTATCTGTGGGAATATCCAAGAGATTATCATCTCGACAATATAATTTATTAGTTTTATCATCCTTCACACATTTGTATCGTTTATCATCAATGATATCTGGATATTGAGAAGCTACAGTACTTCCCACAGTCAAACGATAGTATTTAATACCATCAATCAATACTTCTTTCCAACTTCTCGTTGAAAACGGCAATACATAAACTCCATCCCGAGGGAGAAATTTAGGCATATTTGCCTTCATTCCTTTTTTTCGCAATGCGAAGAAACTCGAAAAAGCATGAAAAGATTTGTTAATTATCTGACTCATGACATCACTCGGTATCTTGGGATTAGTGTAATAACGATAAATAATTCGTCCTATGTAATTTTGATCACTTTTTAACCGAGCTTTGACGGGTATATCCTCAAATATTTCATGCTGCTTAATGAGTCCTTTATATTTGGTTGGCTTCACACCAAATAAATACCTATTGTTTTTAACTTGTTCAATGAATTCTTTATCTCGAATTGTACATTTTTTATGATTTATGATTTCGTTTTTTGTCATACAGTAACTTCTATTGTAAAAACTTGTCATAATGGAACGCACAATGTCATTGAATAATTCTTTTCTAACGGATATATCACAATCTGGTGGGAACTGCAATATATTTTTTCGGTCTAATGATCTAATAATTTCAAGGTAATGACTTTGAAAATTATTGTTAGTTAACCAAATTTCTTGTAGATGTTGTTTGATATAGTCATAAATGATATCATTATTAGATTTGATGAATGGTTTGAGCATAACATAACGTTTGTAATAATGATCATACATTTGATAAAATGCAGCGTCGAATTGTGAAGCCTTAGTAATAATATCATAAGTAATTAATCGATAGAGATCTCGGAAAATTTTATTAGAATATCGATAAAAAAGTTGGGTATGAAAGACACATGTATTGTAAATGTTTTTTGCTTCATGAGCCATAAATCTAAGAATATTCATGTATTTATAGTCAAATCGAGTCCAATACGAAAATGTTCGTGTAATAGTCCCATCTGATCCAGTTTTATAGATCATATGGAAGTTGTATTTGGATATTATAATTATTTTTATATAATTCGAAACGGGAATTGAACGAATAGCTAAAATATGAGATATTTATACAGTTTTATACACTTTTACTGACCTGATGGTTTACTAAAATGGTGTCGATTTGAACAGTGTAACAGGTGTAATGAATGGTATCAAAAAGGAACTTCTTGGGCACATGACACGTACTGTATGTGCACATAGTTTCGAAATAATTGGTATCAGCTAAAATTTTGTCTAATTTTTTCTAACAACTGGCAAGTTGCTCGAAAAAATTGAAATCCAAAGTACTAGACGAGTCCATTAACTAATCCCATGTTGCTCGAAAAAATTGAAATCCAAAGTACTAGACGAGTCCATTAACTAATCCCATGTTATTCTTCTCTTGAACAAAATGGCTGATTCTATTCTTGTCTCAACTACTAATGGGATTGTGTGTTATTCTAATAGACGCACATTCAACAAAACTCAACAGGCACTCAAGTCACTCCACAGAGCGCCTTCTGATGAGAAAACCGTTTGTTTGGATCTGTTACATAAAAAAGCCCGCAGGCAGATGCGTCTTTCTAGGATTACGACCCAGAACATGTCATTATAATGATTCCGTGCAAAAAATTACAAAAAAAATAGCAAAGCCCAAAAGCCTCAAAAACACGAAGAATTTAGTAATTCTCTAGGTTTTTATTAAAAAAATTGAAAAATAAATGGCTAGAAAGTGTCATTAAATATATAAGCTGAATTGTGGATGCAAGTTTATCCATCAATGTTTTAATAAAACAACAAAATTGTTCTGTTCATTCTGTTAACGGAGCCTAAGCTCTGTGAATTAGAAATTATAGTAATGATTTCTTATGTTTTATTTCACAAACATTGATCTACGAACGATAGCGAGAGAATTCATCGTCGGCTGATATATTAATCTAAAGGTCACAAGTTCAAATCTTGTCTGGGGGACAAACTCCCGGTAGCTCAGTCGGTAGAGCGTTAGAAAGTTTTTGTTTCTCTGCTGCAATCATCCACAAACCCAATCAATAGTGATACACCTTGACGTCATATATAATATTGACGACGGTGATTGGGCTCACTATGAAATAGTGCCAGGATATCACTTCTGTTTATTATTCATTTTCAACAACATAAATAATTTTATGTTGTTAAAAATGTTTGTCGATACTTAGCTTCAATTCGAGTTATTTCGAACCCAACGATGGATCAATGGAACTATGTGTAGAATTAAATCAAACCCTCCACAGACAAACGTCAAGATACAGAGGCCGATCGCCTCTTGGTGAGAATGAAAAGGACTCATTGGATTCGACAATTCGATGATAAATGCAAGAATAGGACTTAATTCTCCAACAATCCAAAGTATGATTCCAATTGTCGGCCAAGATATTTCGGACTCAGTTCCCAACTCGTATTGGGAACCAAATTCATCTCTTGGTATTCTGAGCCAGACACATAACATACTACCAACGTAGACCAATGAAATCATTCCAAACATACTATTGAGAGTTAATCCAATTATTCCACTAGTTACGTTGTTTGGAGACATGGATAGTACATACATACTCATTATTGTTCTAGTGACATTGTAAGATGCCAAAAATAAAAAAAAGAGAAGTAACAGTATATCTTTCGAAGTCATGTTTGTTACCGAATTGAAATATGATAGATTATGTACCAGATTATTTAATCAATTTTTTCATTGAAAAAATTGATTATGTAACTTCCAAAACATTGCATTACGATTTATTTCTGTTTCATTAGTCTCGATGGATGATATTGAAGCATCGGCAACTAAATTCACTAAAAAATTAACACGAGATGTAATTTCACAGATACCCACGGATCTAAAAGATTCGTATGAGGATATTGATGAATTCTTTAAAGTAACCGAACGATTTGGGCCATCCGATGCACATCACAATCATGGACCGACTAGATATTTGAATGAGATAGCGGCAGATCCAAATCCTCCGGAATATCCGATGCTCATTGAAATGTATACATTCAGAGTTCTTTTTGGGCATACTTATTTGACGTTGAGTCAAATTCAAGAAATAAAAAAATTTATTGGAACGGATACAGTTATAGAGGTGGGCGCCGGTAATGGCTATGTCGGACATGCTCTTAAGTTGAGTGGGGTCGATATCGTCTTGACAGATGTAGAGAATGATCAAAATGTTTATCCAGCCAGATTCATGATCGGGAAACAAACGTGGACTTCTGTTGAGCATTTGAATCATATTAAAGCTATGAAAAAATACGGTTGTCGAGATTGTCTGTTACTCATTTGGCCTCCACCGGATCATATGGCTAGTCAAACAATTCAGTTATTCGAAGGAAATAAACTTGTGTACATCGGAGAAGGTATGCAAGGCGATTGTGCAAATAACGAATTTTTCTTATGGTTGAGTTTGGAATGGAAATTAGAAGCAGTTGTTGAATTAAAACATTTTATTGGTTCTAAGGATACGATTTATTTGTACACCAGATGCTAATTTTGTGGTCATTAATATAATCAAAAAATTCTTCAAACAGCTGTATCCAAATACCGAGCAATCACACCAAACACAACTATGTATAGAATAGTCAAGTAGACATAATATCGAAGCATCCAACAAGTGTCCACATCTCGATACATGCCAAATACGGTCACAAAAACCGCAATTAAAATGGCTCCGATTAAACCAGTCAAGATAAATCTGTGTTGGTTGAAAGTATCGGATTGTTTAGATAAGTACAAACCAAACATGTTCAAAAGTCCCAAAAATACAGGGGCAATATAGGTGTAGCGTTGGTATGAGACATTGGCTTTGTCTGCATAATTCGCTACTCCTAAGAAATACAAAATGAACATTGGCCAAGAGGATCCAATTACAAATGCCTTGGTATACTCGCTCATTGATAAATTAATTATATACTATACATATCAAATAAAAACTCCCACGACGTAGCCAGTGGTCGCATAGAAAAGCGCCAACAAAATAACAGCTATGATGACTGTTTGGTATGCACCATTTAAGAGGTAGTATATCATCAATAAGATGAGCGCGATGATAACTAGATATTCGTACATTTATAGAGTTTGGTGGGATTTTTATTATTGGAATTTGAGATTAAAAAAAATTGATTCGTTGAGTGCATATTTGGGCGATTTTTGGCAGTGATATAATTAATTATGCTCAGAAATTTAAAAGGATTAATTGCGAAATCTCTCGGTAGACCAACCAAACAGAACTGTTCATGTCGTGGAATAAGTAAAACAAATCTATTAGCACTAGCTGAAAAAGTGATACCGGATACTTACCATCCAGTTCCAAAGATCTTGAACTTAGTTGATGTGTACGCGAGCAATGTTCGACCTGCACGATTGGATTTGATACCTGTCAAGTCTTCATTTGGCGAACATATCGACATCACGAATTTGATGAATTACACAAACATGAATTCGTATGATTTATTCAAACATCTGTATATATCGTTAATGAATCTCAAATATCAACAAAATAACAGTCAGCAGTATTTTTGCGAAAGTGATTTTGATAAGGTGTTCAACTTTAATTACATGAGACAACTGTTTGGGGAAGATTATAAAATTGGAACAGTCAATAACTTGCAATTCGATATTTGGTTTCGAAAACCAGCCAATATACAAAATCTGAAAGATTTGTCCACACCCCATGCATATTTTCCACTTCATGGTCAATACATGAATATAGAAGTGTTTGATAAGGAGCATGGGAAGGATTCGTTGCATCAGATACTCTTGCAAAAGTTAGTTCAACACGAAAGAAATCAGTACAAAGGGCATGATTCGATTCGGAATATAGCTACATTCACAACGATTCAGAATCAGGCAGAAAAAATAGTTGCAGCTAAGTCGATTGGATCCGCTGGGGTTGGGCCCAAATTAGCGGTTTCTATTCTGATAGAGGAATTTGTTTCTAATTCCATATTCGTCAATAATGACACTCGAGTTGAAATTACTCAATTAATGAATAAATATGATATTCCGTCATGGGAATTGTTTCATACCATGTATCATCCAGTTGGTTCATTCGATATGGGTAAATGGGCTCATGAAAACGGTTGCGAATGGACTAGTCAGACCTGCGCAAATGCTGCGTTAGGAGGACATACGGAAGTGCTAAAATGGGCACGTGAAAATGGTTGCGAATGGACTAGTCAGACCTGCGCAAATGCCGCTGCATATGGTCATTTGGAGATACTGAAATGGGCGTATCAAAATAACTGCCCTTGGTTTTATCACGCCTGTGCAAGAGCTGCGTCAAATGAACATTTAGAAGTATTAAAATGGGCACTTCTAGAGAATAACTTTCCATGCGACGATATGACGCGAACATATATTGCCAAAAAATGGCCAGATGTGTTTGGCCACTTTTAATAACTTATTTGATTCAAATAAGTTATTGAATAGATCACTATTTCATCTTGGTCCACAATAACCATAACATAGCCGCATAAAACGCCCCGCGTCGAGATCTATCATCATATTTCTTGATATTTATACATTGCGGAACAG
>Ga0207107_1117_pt1 | contig 18750 bp, 19 predicted proteins | sample Alteio_BWMinHeat_75_FD_153555 | JGI IMG/M metagenome (GOLD analysis project Ga0207107, IMG submission 153555) | Enriched cells from forest soil in Barre Woods Harvard Forest LTER site, Petersham, Massachusetts, United States -... | ecosystem: Environmental > Terrestrial > Soil > Temperate forest >... | reverse complement strand
TACTCCCCACTTCCTGGATTCCCCTGCTGGCCATAATCGTCATTTCGCTGTTCTGCTGTGTATTATGCGTAGGCTTGTTTATCCCGGCCTATATCGACGATATTCTCTATCTCATCGCCAATGCCAGGGCAGGTTACGATGGCTGGCAATCCATCAATGTCTTTCCACAATGCAGCGCGGATTTTGCCATGGCAATCCCGCTTACCCTGCTGCCGGGCAGGGCCTGGCTGTGGGCGGTGCATTTATTGATCAGCGATTTCTACTCCCTGCGCCTGACCACGCTTTTTGTCTTTGTCTTCTGGATTGCCTATACCGCATGGTTCGCCAAGCGCTGTCTTTTTCCCGCGCAGCCCTGGTCTAATATCGTTGCGGGCGTCATGGGCTTTGTCGGAATTGGCACCCTGCCGTTTGCGCTGCTGCTGGGCCGCCCTGAGACACCGATGATCTTCGCGGTGACGTTTTTCACCTCAATACCCTTTATCGTGCAGGCTTACCCCAGGCCGGCATGGTGGGGTGCAGTGGGGGTGGCGCTCGCGTTTTTCCTGATTGCGTCCTGGTTCCTGTCGCTTCATGCCAAGGCACTCTCGTATTTGCCGGTGCTGATGGTCTCAGCACTCTATGTCTGCAGGTGGAATAAGGCGATTGGCGGGCTGCTGACAGCGCTCATTGCGACTACCTGCTGGCAGGCGGTGAGTTACTGGAATGTCCGCCTGGCCTGCCCGGATTCTGCTTCTGCCAGGAACGATATGGATCCAGGGGCAACCCTGCCTTCCCTGTTCTTTTAGCATAACGCTCTTTTCTGGCACCAGTTTCTCGTCAACCTGTCTCATTTCGACATATATCTGTGGCAAATTACCCTTCCTTACGGCGGATGGTGGTTGCCCGATTACATGCATTCGGCGGTTATCAACGCATTGCCGGGCGGAACGTTACTTCTTTTCTCTTCTCTCTTCAGCGGCCTGTGGGCGACGGTTACTTTGTTCATGGTCATTACCGCGCTGGGCCTGCCTTTTTATATTGTCACGGGCTTATACACGGTTGTGCGCGGTGCCGCCACCCGGCACCACCGGATACGCTTTGATTTGCTCCTTCCGCTATGCCTGCTTGCGGCATGTGTGGTGCAGTGTGGCCTTCAGCAAGCCGGGAAGATCTTTTATAACACAAGCCTGGTATGGGTGACGCTGGTATTATCCGGCGTGGCGCTTGCCGGCTATCTGTCAAAACATACGGATTACTGGAGCGTCCGCGGGAGCGGCCTCAGCAAGAACTATGCATTCCTGTTGATAACTGCCGTTACCAGCCTGTTCGCGCTGCTCTTCACCTATGTTCCCGCCACCATTTTCATGTTGCGCGAACCCGCTCCCAACGGCCTTATGCACATCACGGAAGACGGAAAGTCGCGCAACATAGCGGCGTTAATCATCGAGCAGGATTTCGATGAAACCCGGAAGCATGTCTTAAGCGCCGCGCGCCTGTGCCATATAGCCACTGATGGTTCCAGCCACCATCTTGTGGTCAATGGTTTCACCTATTTCCCGTTAAAAAACACCTATCAGCCCTTACTGGCGATATACCTGATGCGCGAGTATAAAGATCCGCAGAAGCTTTTCAGATTCCTGCGCCAGCGGCAATCCTCAGGAATTGTGACGCTTTGCGCTTTGCTGCCGGAAAAACTCATGCTGTTTGCCAAGGAAAGCGATGGCGTGTGCTGTATTCCCCGCGAACGGATAGACTCCGGGCCATGAACCAGTCATTACCCCGCGCTTCCTGGACTCCCAGGCTCGCCATCATCGTCATCTCGCTCTTCTCTATGGTATTGTGCGTGGGAGTTTTTATTCCTGCTTTTGTCGATGATATTCTTTACATCGTCACCAACAACAGGGCAGGTTACGATGGCTGGCAGTCCATCAATGTCTTTCCACAATGCCGCACGGATTTTGCCATGGCTATCCCGCTTACTTTACTGCCGGGCAAAGCCTGGCTGTGGGCGGTGCATTTATTGATCAGCGATTTCTACTCCCTGCGCCTGACTACGCTTTTTGTCTTCGTTTCCTGGATTGCCTATACCGCTTGGTTCCTCAAGCGCTGCCTTCTTCCTGCGCAGCCGTGGCCTATTATTCTGGCGGGCGTTTTAGGCGTTGTCGGGCTCGGCACATTGCCGTTCGCGCTGTTGCTGGGCCGTCCTGAGACATCCATGATCTTCGCGGTGACTTTTTTTACCTCGATGCCCTTTGTCATTGATACCTACCCCAGACCGGCGCGGTGGATTGTAGCATTGTCAGCGCTGGTGTTTTTCCTGATTGCATCCTTGTTCCTGTCGCTGCACGGCAAGGCGGTATTTTTTATACCGGCGCTGATGGTGTCGGCCTTCCATTTTCACAGGTGGCATAAGATCGCAGGCCTGCTTTTGTCGGCAATCATAGCGATTACCTGCTGGCAGGCGGTGAGCAGCTGGCATCAAGGCATAGCTTGCCCGGATTCCAGCATTGCCAGAGCCACCATGGACCAGGCGGTGACCCTGCCATCCCTGTTCCTTGAGAATAACGTCCTTTTCTGGCGCGAGCTGATCTACAATCTGACCGTTCTCAACGCTTATATCTGGGAAATAACCCTCCCCCGTGGCGGCTGGTGGCTGCCCGATTTCATGCATTCCGCGGCTATCGGCGCGTTGCCGCGCGGGATGTTGTTTGTTCTCGCCGCCCTGCATACCGTTTTATGGGCGGTGACCACCCTGTTCCTTATCATCATCGGGCTGCGCCTGCTTTTTTTTATTGCCGCGGGTCTATATAGTGTGGTGTGTGGTGCTGTCACCCGGCACAGCCGGATACGCTTTGATTTACTCCTTCCGTTTTGCCTGCTTGCGGCATGTTTGGCGCAATGCGCCACCCAGTCCGAGAAGGTCTTTTATCACGTCAGCCTGATATGGGTGACGCTGGTATTGTCCGGTATGACGCTGGCCGGCTATTTGTTAAAATATACGGATTACTGGAACACGCATGCGCGCGACCTTGGCCAGAGCTACAGGATTTTGCTGATGGTGGCCACCCTGAGCCAGTGCGCATTGCTGTTTACCTATGTTCCCGCCACGCTTCTCATGCTGCGCGAGCCCGCACCCAACGGCATCATACAATTCATGGCGGGTGGGAAAGCGCACTGGAAAGGAACGCTGATTGCCGAGCAGAATTTCGATGAAACCCGTAAGCACATCGTGAACGCCGCGCGGCTCTGCCGGATACCCGCCGATCGTTCAGGCCGCCACCTGGTCGTCGATGAATTCACTTACTTTGCGTTAAAGACCACGTATCAGCCGTTTCTTTCGCTATACCTGTTTAAAGAGTTTGACGATCCGCAGAAGCTTTTTGCATTCCTGCACCGTCGGCAATCCTCCGGGCTCGTGACGCTTTGCGCCTCGCTGCCGGAAAAAATCAGGCCGTTTGCCAAAGAGAGCGGCGGCGTGTGCTGCATCCCCCGCGAACAGATAAATTCGGGACTTTGAGAGATGCTTATGCCCATGAACCGGCCACTACTCAGCACTTCCTGGATTCCCCTGCTGGCCATAATCGTCATTTCGCTGTTCTGCTGTGTATTATGCGTGGGAGTGTTTATCCCCGCCTATATCGACGATATTCTCTATCTCATGGCCAACGCCAGGGCAGGGTATGACGGCTGGCAGTCCATAAGCGTCTATCCGCAGTGCAGCGCGGATTTTGCCATGGCAATCCCGCTTACCTTGCTGCCGGGCAGGGCCTGGCTGTGGGTGGTGCATTTACTGATTAGCGATTTCTACTCCCTGCGCCTGACCACGCTTTTTGTCTTTGTCTTCTGGGTTGCCTATACCGCATGGTTCATCAAGCGCTGTCTTTTTCCCGCGCAGGCATGGCCTGATATTGTTGCGGGCGTCATAGGCTCTGTTGCAATCGGCACATTGCCGTTTGCGCTGCTGCTGGGCCGCCCCGAAACACCGATGATCTTCGCGGTGACGTTTTTCACCTCAATACCCTTTATCGTACAGGCTTACCCCAGGCTCCAGTGGCGGGTTATAGCGGGGGTGGCACTGGTGTTTTTCCTGATTGCGTCCTGGTTCCTGTCGCTTCATGCCAAGGCGCTGTTTTATATACCGGTGCTGATAGTTTCGGCGCTCTATCTCTGCAGGTGGCATAAGGCGATCGGCCTGCTTTTAACGGCAATTACGGCGATTACCTGCTGGCAGGCGGTGAGTTACTGGCATTTTCGTCTGGCCTGCCCGGATTCTGCCGCCACCAGATACACCATGGATCCTGGCGTGGCTCTGCCTTCCCTGTTCTTCGAGCATAACGCCCTTTTCTGGGAGCAGTTTCTCACTAACCTGTCTCATTCCGACCTTTATCTCCTGGAAATCATTCTTCCCTATGGCAAGCGGTGGCTGCCCGATTTCATGCAACTGGCAGATTTCGGCGCGTTACCCTCCTGGGTATTCACAGCCTTTATTGCTCTGCATACTTGCTTATGGGCGATAGTGACCTTATTCCTTGTCATTACTGTGTTGGGCCTGTTTTTTTATATGGCCACGGGATTATACACGATAGTGCGTGACATTATAGCCCGGCACGGCAGGATACGCTTTGATTTGCTCCTTCCGCTTTGCCTGCTTGGGGCATGCGTTGCGCAATGCGGCTTTCAGCAGGCCGGGAAGATCTTTTATAACACGAGCCTGGTATGGGTGACGCTGGTATTGTTCTGCGTAGCGCTTGCCGGCTATTTGTCAAAATATACGGATTACTGGAACACTCGCGCACGCGGCATCGGCAAGAGCTGTACTTTCCTGATGATAGCCGCCGCAACCAGCCTGTTTGCGTTGCTCTTCACCTATGTTCCCGCCACGCTTCTCATGCTGCGCGGGCCCGGCCCCGACGGCCTTACGCAAATCATGGAAAACGGGAGGATACACAACAGGGGAGGGGCAATCGCCGAGCAGGGCTTCGGCGAAACCCGCAAGCACGTCTTAAGCGCCGCGCGGCTTTGCCATATACCCACCGATAGTTCAGGCCGCCACCTGGTTGTCAATCATTTCACCTACTTTCCGTTAAAGGATACCTATCAGCCCCTGCTGTCGCTGGCCCTGTTTCACGAGTATAAGGATCCGCAGAAGCTTTTTGCATTCCTGCGCCAGCGGCAATCCGCAGGAATTGTAACGCTTTGCTCGTCGCTGCCGGAAAAAATCAGGCCGATTGCCAAAGAGAGCGACGGCGTATGCTGTATCTCCCGCGAACAGATAGACTCCGGGCCCTGAGGCAGGATGAGGCCGTCAGCGCGGTTTGGAAAGAGAAGCGGCCTTTTTATTTAACGTGTCGATGCGCTCTTTCACCGGATTGTGCAGCGGATCGAGGGTTTGGGATTCGTTGTAATAATCCTGTTCGGTTTTCCCCGTTTCCTTTTTATACGCTTTAATATCTAGGTTCATGCCAATCTGCAGCGCTTCGGCGAATGCCGCAGGGTTCTGCATGGTATCGACCGTCTTATCATCGGCCCTTTGTTCCTGCGCCCGCGACAGCGTGTGAGTCCTGTCATTGTGCACGCGCGCTACGTTGTCCGGCTTGTTGTCGCCCGCATTATTATGCGCGACTTCGTGGCCGGCAACATTCTCGAACTGCGCCGCATTCCAGTGCAGCTTCTTGAGATCCGGCTCATTGAGCACGACGTAAGGGGTGCCTTCCTGCGTCATGGCTGATACCACCGGGGAATGCGGGCCCGTCACTTTTGCCTTGTTGAAATAGACTTCCGTCGCCGGATCGCCGCCCATGATGCGGAGCGCCTCTTCGAATTCCGCATAATACTTCTTCTCCCCGCGCGAGCCCGTGCGCCCGTCGGCAAACGCATGCGCTTTGACCGATGCGTCCAGATCCGACTTTGCAGGCGCTTGCCTTCTGACATATTCCGGCGTCCATTCGTGCTCGGCGTCATTGATAACCAGAACGGTGGGTTGCCTGCCATCGACCAGCGTGCCGAGACTAACGCTGGCTTTGGTGCTTTTATCCTTCACATCCAGGTAAATTACCGGCTCGCCGGAAATATGGTTATCCTTAAGGAGCTTTTCGTAACGGGCCCAGGATTCGGGCGAAACGTCTTCCTTCGTCAGTCGTTTGCCCTTAGTAATGCTGCGGTCGGGAAGCATCACGAACCCTTCGTCTTTGGCCATGCCGGGAAAGGTCACTGTTTGGGTGTCTTGCATACGAACGGGACAGGGGTGAAAACCAGCGTCGATTATGGCAGGCTTTATCGCCGATTATAGCCGGATTTTTATTAATATTATGTTACAGTTAACTTGAGTCCGGGGGCGCCATGCGCCGCAATTGGAACCGGATTTTTAAAGAAAATACCAGTATATCAGTGCTTGGCAAATGAAGCGCAGGGTGCTTTTATAGCAGTCCCCGGTTTGAGGGGCCACCGCATCTTTAACCTTTAGGAGTTCTTATGAAGACAGCCGATATTCTCACTCTTCCCTCCATGCCGGCCGCGAGCTCCAGCTATCCGCGCGGGCCTTACCGCTTCGTCAACCGGGAATATTTCATCGTCACCTATGAATCGGATCCGGCCGCCATCCGCGCAGCACTGCCCGAGCCGCTGGAGCCGGACGGCACCAATTATGTGCTGTACGAATTCATCCGCATGCCGGACAGCTCCGGCTTCGGCGACTATACCGAGACCGGCATCGTCATCCCGGCCAAATATAAAGGCGAGGCGCTCAATTTCACCGCGCAGATGTATCTTGACGACGAGCCGCCCATCTCCGGCGGCCGCGAAGTCTGGGGCTTCCCCAAGAAGCTCGCCAACCCCACGCTTTCCATCGTCCACGACACGCTGACAGGCAGGCTCGAATATGCCGGCGAGCGCGTGGCGCTGGGGACGATGGGCTACAAGCACCATAACCTGCTGCTCGATCCCAAGACCGGCCAGACGCACACCGAGGAAATCGTGAAAAAGCTTTCCAAGACGCAAACCAACCTGAAGCTCATCCCCGGAGTGGACGGCGAACCCGCCATCGCCCAGATCGTAGCCTACAACATGACGGACATCACGGTGAAGGGCGCATGGAGCGGCCCCGCCCGCCTGCACCTGATACCGCATGTCAACGCGCCGGTTGCGGATCTGCCGGTGAACCGGGTTATCGGCGGAACGCATTTCATTGCTGATATCACCCTGCCTTATGGGCGCGTGCTCTATGACTATCTGGCGGACGCAAAAGCCATGCGGAAAACGGGCTCTTAAAGCAGGGCTCTGGCGCCATAACTTCCGGGTACGAGTCCATAGGATTATAGTATTTCAAAGCTTTGTCCTGCTTTGATAAGCTGCACGTACATCAACAAAGGAAACAAACGATGTCACGACTCATGCCCTTGATTGCATTTCTTTCTGTCCTATTTATAGCAGGAGAAGTTATGGCCGAACCGCAGATGAAAACCGCCACCTTTGCCGGAGGGTGCTTCTGGTGCATGGAAGCTGAGTTTGAGGGCATCCCCGGCGTCAGTAAAGTCGTCTCCGGCTATACGGGCGGCACGGTAAAGAATCCCACCTACGAGCAGGTCTCATCGGGCGATACCGGGCATGTCGAGTCCATTGAAGTGACCTATGATCCGGCCAAAGTTACCTTCCAGCATCTGGTGAACATCTTCTGGGAAAATGTCGATCCGACGGATCAATACGGCCAGTTCTGCGACAAAGGCTCGCAGTACCGCGCCGGTATTTTCTACCACGACGATGAGCAGGGGAAGATTGCCGAAGCTTCCCGGGAGAAAGTGAAGGCGATGTTTACCCAGCCCATTGCCACAGTCATCCGTCCGGCCACAGAGTTTTACCCGGCGGAGGATTACCATCAGGCGTATTATATTAAGAACAAGGAACGCTATAAAATGTACCGCACCGGCTGCGGACGCGACGATAGGCTGGGCGACCTCTGGCACGATAAACCCAAAATGGGGGAGTAACATGAACAGGCGGCAATTCATCCTTGGGATGCTGGGCTCAGTAAGCGCGCTGGCATTCCCATCGTTTTTTAAAGCAGGAGGAGTTATGGCGGAGACGGTTGATAAGCTCAGTCTAAGCGACGACGAATGGAAAAAGAAGCTGACGCCCGAGCAATTTGACGTGCTGCGCGAGGAGGGAACGGAGCGCCCATTCACCAGCCCACTCAATAACGAAAAGCATAGCGGCACATTTGCCTGCGCGGGCTGCGGGCTGCCGCTGTTTCCGTCCAAATTCAAGTATGACAGCGGCACGGGCTGGCCCAGCTTTTACGATACGCTGCCGGGCCATGTGGTAACCAAGACTGACTATAAGATCATCGTGCCGCGCACGGAGTATCATTGTGCGCGCTGCGGCGGGCATCAGGGCCATGTGTTTGAAGACGGCCCGCAGCCGACAGGCCTGCGTTACTGCAATAACGGCGTGGCCCTGAAGTTCATACCGGACAAAACGTAAGCCGGGTTCATGGATATTGCCAGGATCGGGCAGGCATTGACGGAAGGGGCGGCGCTCATCGCCTCGCCTTCCATCCTCAATGTTTTGCCGCTGATATTGTTAGCGTCGCTGGCAGGTGGCAGGAAAGCACCGTTTGGCATTATCGTCGGTTTTGTCCTGTCCTTCACGCTGTTTGCGCTTTTTTCGCAGGCACTCGTCACCGCTTTGCATATTGCGCTTTATTATGTAAGGGCTGCAGCCTCGATCTTGCTCCTGTTATTAGGCATCCTGCTGCTTGCTGACTGGCAGCCAAAAAGGGAAGGACCCGGCATATTTACCGGCGCAATGATAGGCCCGTTATGGATGCCGTACGCAGGGCCGGCAATGGCAGCAGCCCTTGCACAGGCCGCTCGTGGAGAAGTTGGTACTACCGGCCCGGTCATCGCTGCCTTTACTTTAGGTGCAGCCATTCCGATGCTGGCGATTGCTCTCGCAGGAAAGGCAATAACAAACAGGCCGGGTTTTTTCGCGGGGCATGGAGCGGGGTTAAGAAAAACCTGTGGCATGGCAATGATCTTTTGTGTCGTGCTGACGGCGCTCAGCATTGACGCGCAGACCATGGCGAAAGGTGTGATCGAGGCGCGCGCAGAAGAAAAGCAGACGCTCGCCCATCCTTATCCTGCGCCTGAGTTTGCCGGGATTGAGGCATGGCTCAATTCACAGCCGCTCACGCTCAAAGCGCTCAGGGGCAAAGTGGTGCTGGTCGATTTCTGGGATTATGCCTGCGCCAACTGCATCAACACCCTGCCCAATGTTACTACGTGGGATACGAAGTACCGCGGCAAAGGGCTGGTCATTATTGGCGTTTCCTCGCCGGAGGCTCCCTGGGAGAAGAATCCGGACAAGGTAAAAGCTGCCATGAAGCGCTTCGGCATCAGATATCCCGTGGCACTCGATAATGACCTTGCCACTTGGAACCTCTTCCATAACAAGTTCTGGCCCGCACTCTATCTTATTAATAAAGACGGTAATGTCGTCTATAGCCATTACGGCGAGGGAAATTACGGCATTACCGAAAACACCATCCGCACCCTGCTTGGCCTTGCGGAATAGGCATATCCCCGGAAAAATTATATAAGTGTGGCAAAGGCTTAACAAAACCCATTCTAAAATATCGGATTTTTTAGGAAATTATAAAATATTATTATAAAATAATTGCTTATCGCTTGTTTCGCGCCGCATTAATTAATAAATGCAAATGTTCCACGTGGAACATTTTAACTAAATGTCACGCAATGTTAACCCCGGTTTAAGAGAAATATGGTAAAGTGGCCATAGTCGCTAATCTTTAAGGATCGGGTAGCAGTATGATTTTAAAAATTCGGTTCTTCAGGGTCCTTCTGAAATCCTACCGCTTTATCAGCACATGCGCCGACAAGATGGACAAGGTCGCCAAAGGCGCGGTCAAGGGAGCGGGCAAAATGGCGCGCGTCAACTGGCGCAAATGGAGCAGGATTGCCGTTAAAATCTGCGCGATTGGCACGACGGTTACGGGCGCCGTGACGGCGGTCAGTTCCAGTTCGTCCGCGACCGGCATCGCCATGGGCGCGGCAGGGGCAACCGGCGGCATTGTGGCGTTTCAGGGCATCCCGGTGAAAGGCTATGAGAGGATTAAGCACGTTCCGCCCACGCAGAATAACCGCATGGCTGCCGCTGCAATGCTCAACAAGGGAGCTATCGGCAGCAACAAGCGTACTGTCGCCCACAAGATGATGCCCTCGGCCGGCCGCCGCAGCTAAGCGTCTAATTTCAGAAAATTTCCAATCAGTTTCAGTCCGGTTTCCTGGCTTTTCTCGGGATGGAACTGCGTGCCCGTGATATTGCCGGTCCCTGCAATCGCGGTGATAGGCCCGCCATAATCGGTAGTTGCAAGAATGAAACCAGGTTCGCACTGCGCGTGGTAGCTATGGACGAAATAGGCATGATCGCCTGTTCGTAGCCCCGCAAGCAACTTGTGGTCAGGCGTGAGCAGGCACAGATCGTTCCAGCCCATATGGGGTATTTTAAGGCTTGAGGCATGAGGCGTGAGTGGTGAGTGAAGGTCACTCGCGCCTCGTGCCTCTTGCCTCACCCCTATCTTCACCACTTCCCCCGCAATCCACCCCAAACCCTCGTGCATCCCATGCTCGTAACCCCGGTCAAACAGCATCTGCATACCGACACAGACGCCAAGGAACGGCTTGCGCCGCTCCCGCACCTGTTTCTCAAGCGCCGCACGCATGCCAGGAAGGGCCTTAAGCCCGCGCATGCAGTCGGCGAAAGCGCCGACGCCCGGCAGCACGATATGAGTGGCGGTCATAAGCTCCTGCGGGTTATCCGTGACGGTGACGGCGACTTCCTTACCCGCCACACGCTCAAACGCCTTGGCCGCCGAGCGCAGGTTGCCTGAGCCGTAATCGATGATGGCAACTTTTTTCATTTTCAGGTAAGCGCACCGGGATGGGCGGCGATATAACGGTCGAAGAAGCGCTGCTCCGCTCGCAGCGGTGAATCGCCGGTGGCGATATCAACGATGACATAGCCTTTCTTATTCAGCTTGCTGCGCCGCCATTCGTTTGCCTGATAGGCGATGATCACGCGGCCACCAAAATCGATGACGCTGGCCCCGAAATGCGAGAACGTGCCGGAATAATAAAGCCCCATGATGAATATGTTATAGGTGAAAAGCCCCAGCGCAATGAGCCAGAGCCGGTTATAAAGCGCCCACAGGGCGGTGAAAATAAACGCCTTCCAGTTGAATCCTTCGGGTACGAACTCCACCGACTCATAAGGATGGGACAGGGACGGGTTGACGTGGACGGTATAAATGTGCAGGCGGGCCATAGAAGGAATATTAAGCGGGTATCGGGGAAAAACAACGTGTTTCTGTCGCCGGATGGCTGCTTTGTCAATAATCCCCTTGAAATTGGCAAATTTAGGCCCAAATTACATTCCATGGCTGAATCCCCCTCTTCCCCTGAACTCTGGCACGGCACGACCATCCTCTCGGTGCGCAAAGGCGGCACCGTGGTGGTGGCGGGCGACGGGCAGGTAACGCTTGGCGCAACCGTGATTAAGGCTACCGCCAAGAAAGTCCGCCGGCTCAAAGGCGACAAGATTATCGCCGGTTTTGCCGGTGCTACGGCCGACGCTTTCACGCTGTTTGAGCGGCTGGAGGCGAAGCTTGAGAAGCATCCCGGCCAGCTCACCCGCGCCTGCGTCGAACTCGCCAAGGACTGGCGCACTGACCGCTATTTACGGCGCTTAGAAGCCATGATGGCGGTGGCGGATGCGACCTCGTCGCTCGTTATCACGGGCACGGGAGACGTGCTTGAGCCCGAGGACGGCATCATCGGCATCGGCTCGGGCGGCAATTATGCGCTCGCCGCCGCGCGCGCGCTCATTGACACCAAGCTCTCCGCTGAGGAGATCGTGAAGAAAGCGATGAAGGTTGCCGCCGATATCTGCATTTATACGAACGAAAACGTGACGATAGAAAAGCTTGAAGGTAAATAACAAACTATGTCTGTCATACCCATGGTAAATCCCATCACTCCTCCCACCACCGCCACCGAACTCACCCCGCAGGCCATCGTTGCCGAGCTCGACCGCTTCATCGTCGGCCAGCAGGACGCCAAGCGCGCGGTGGCCATCGCGCTCCGCAACCGCTGGCGCCGCCAGCAGGTGGAGGAAGCCCTGCGGGATGAAATCATGCCCAAGAACATCCTGATGATCGGACCCACCGGCGTTGGCAAGACGGAGATTGCGCGCAGGCTCGCGCGGCTTGCGAAAGCGCCGTTCATCAAGGTCGAGGCGACCAAGTTCACCGAAATAGGCTATGTGGGCCGCGACGTGGACTCCATCATCCGCGACCTCATGGAAGTGGCGCTTGCGATGGTAAAGGAGCGCCATCACAAGGAAGTGCGCGTGAAAGCCGAGGCCAATACCGAGGAGCGCATCTTAAACGCACTCGTGGGCGAGACGGCGAGCGAAGAAACGCGCCGCAAGTTCCGCGAAAAACTGCGCGCGGGCGAACTGCAGGACAAGGAAATCGACATCGACGTGGCCGACACCGGCAGCGGCGCGTTCCCGAGCTTCGATATACCCGGCCTCCCCGGCGGCCAGATGGGCGTGCTCAATTTAAGCGACATTATCGGCAAGGCCATGGGCGGGCGCACCAAGACGCGGCGCCTGACTGTCGCCGATTCTGCCAAGATACTGGTTGCAGAAGAGAGCGAAAAGCTGCTCGATCAGGAAAAAGTCACCAAGGAAGCCATTGCGGCGGTCGAGAACCACGGCATCGTTTTCCTCGACGAAATCGACAAGGTGGCGGCGCGCGGCGAATTCCGCGGCGCGGAGGTGAGCCGCGAGGGCGTGCAGCGCGACCTGCTGCCGCTGATTGAGGGCACAACCGTTTCGACCAAATACGGGTCGGTGAAGACGGATCACATCCTCTTCATCGCCTCGGGCGCGTTCCATATGGCGAAACCCTCCGACCTTTTGCCCGAGCTGCAGGGCCGCCTGCCCATCCGCGTGGAGCTGAAGCCTCTAAGCGAAGATGACATGATGCGCATCCTTACCGAGCCGGAGGCGAGCCTGATCAAGCAATACAGCGCACTGCTCATTACCGACGGCGTGACGCTCGACTTCACCAAGGACGGCATACGCGAGCTTGCGGCACTTGCCACCAAGGTGAACCGCGAGATTGAGAATATCGGCGCGCGCAGGCTGCATACGATCATGGAGCGGCTGCTGGAAGAAGTGAGCTTTGACGCGCCGGATAAGCAGGGACAGAAGATAAAGATCAACGCGGCCTATGTGCAGAAGCATATCGGCGATCTGGCCAAGAATACAGACCTGAGCAAGTTTATACTATAAGGGTTTTGTATAAACCTGCGTATTTATAGGCGCAGAATAACAGCATAAGATTTGCTACCGTGCTGTAACCCAAGCTTCTTACCCATGACAATTGTAACGGACTACCGGCAAAGGCAAGCTGCTTCATCAGGTCACGAAGAATCCTTGCTTCAATAAGAATGACGATAACTTCACTTAAAACTGTTGAAGCAGGAAAGCCTATAAATGAATTCAAGATAAGCATGCTCCACAAGAAAATACAATTCCAGGTAAAAAATTTTATTACCAGCCATATCCCAAGAAAATGAATTATCCGTGGCTTAAGTTTTAAGCATACCACTGTCATCATAACAGCCCCAAACGGAGGGCATGTGAGCATAAGTACAAATGCTAAGGCAAATCCCATTTATGTGCCTGCATAGGTGTAAATTGGTATTTTCTCACAATAGAACATCTTGATTATGCGCTCTGCGCCGGGCAAGCTTATCTTGTAGAGGTTGCAAGTTGCAAGCAGTAGCGGCATGCTGCCCGTGATATGCAACACGGCAACACGCTATTTATGGGTGGCTTTCCTGTGCGCCGCGTTGCTGGCGGGCGAGGTTTATGCCGCACCTCCGGTCAATAAGGAATGGCTCGCGTGCGAGAAGGATACGGATTGCACCTCCGTTGAGGTGGGGTGCTGGCACTGGCAGCCGGTGAACAGGGAATATGCGCAGCAGATGAAGAGCGCGGGCTTCGTAGCCTGTAAAAAAAGCGTACCTGCGGGGCCTCAGCCTGCCTCGCGCTGTGTGGCGCAGGTTTGCGTGAACGCTCCTTAAGCCGGCCAATAGAGGAAAACATGCTCCTTTCTGCCAAGCCCTACCTGCAATCGGTCACGATGCTGCGTGAGAAGGTGGCGGATTTCAATGTATTTCCTTTTTGCCTGCCCATTGTGCGCAACCTGGAGCGCATTGATTTCCATGCGGATGTTACTTTTTTCGTAGGCGATAACGGGTCAGGCAAGTCCACTCTCATCGAGGCGCTGGCAATCCTGATGGGATTCAATCCCGAGGGCGGCACGAAGAATTTCAAATTCAGCACGCGCGCCTCGCACTCGCCGCTGCACGACTATCTGCGCATCTCGAAAAGTTATAAAATGCCGCAGGATGGATTCTTCCTGAGGGCGGAGAGTTTTTATAATGTGGCAACCAATATCGATGAGATGGATGAGCAACCTAGCCCTGGACGGCCAATCAAGGATTCTTATGGTGGCAAGTCGCTGCACAAGCAGTCGCACGGCGAATCCTTCTGGGCGCTGATGACGCACCGCTTTGGCGGCAAGGGCATTTATATACTCGATGAGCCGGAGGCGGCATTGTCGCCCACGCGGCAACTGGCAATGTTAAGCAGGATGGACGAGTTGGTGAAGAAAGAATCCCAGTTCATCGTCGCTACCCATTCGCCTATCCTGCTTTCCTACCCGCGCGCGCGGATTTACGAGATCAGGGAAGGCTATCTGTGCGATGCGTTATACGAGGAAACCGAGCATTACCGCGTGATGCGGCATTTCATGAGCGATTACCGCAAACAACTTGGCATACTGCTCGAAGAGCAGGATTCCCGAATGGATGAATTTAAAGAACCGGTTGCTTAAACGATTTCGTTTGAACCTCGTGAGGAAGCTCTGCGGTTGCAGCAGTCCCCGGTGTGTTTACCCATGATTCTGCGGCCCACGTCTTCAATAGCCGCTTCCGGTACCGCTACCTTGATATTTCCGGCGTCATCTCTCGATATCGAAAGCAGATTCTGTTCGCCGTCTACCATAACCCGCACTCCTCTGGTTGCTATTTATCTATTAATAGCATAGTTTTAACCCCGCACACGTTAAACTTTTGTGACAGGCGAAACCGGAGGAAACTGTTCTGGTTGAAATTTCCGTTGTAATCCCGATGTATAACGAAGAGGCGGTGCTCACTGCGCTGTTCGACCGCTTGGTTCCCTGCCTTAAACAGGTGACGAAAGACTACGAAATTGTCTGCGTCAACGACGGCAGCCGCGACGGGACCTGGGACAAGCTGAAGGCTTTCGCCCAGGCCAATCCGCGTATCAAACTCATCAACCTGTCGCGCAATTTCGGCAAGGAAATCGCGCTTTCCGCCGGGCTCGATCATACGGTTGGCGACGCCGTCATCCCGATCGACGCCGATCTCCAGGAACCGCCCGAGCTTATCCCCGAGTTGGTTGCGGAATGGAAGAAGGGCTTCAAGGTCGTGCTTGCCACGCGCAAAAGCCGCAACACCGATTCCTGGCTTAAGCGCAAGTCCGCCGAATGGTTCTATAAGGCGATGAACAGCGTTTCCACCGTGAAGCTTCCCCCCAATACCGGCGATTTCCGGCTTATGGATCGGCAGGTGGTGGAAGCGGTGAAGCTCATGCCCGAGCGCACGCGTTTCATGAAGGGAATTTTCGCCTGGGTGGGCTTTTCGACCACGGCGATCTATTTCGATCGCAAGGCGCGGGTGGCGGGAAAAACGACGTGGAACTACTGGAAGCTCTGGAAGTTCGCGCTCGACGGCATTTTCTCCTTCACCAGCCTGCCGCTGCGCGTATGGACCTATATCGGCGCATTCATTTCCCTCATCTCTTTTTTATGGATACTGGTCATCGTTGCGCGCACTATTTTCTTCGGCAACCCTGCCGGCTACCCCTCCCTCATGGTGGCCGTGCTTTTCATCGGCGGCATGCAGCTTTTGAGCATTGGCATTGTGGGCGAGTATGTCGCGCGCATCTACCGCGAAGCCAAGCGCAGGCCACTTTACCTGATAGCGGATACAGTTGGAATAAATCATTAATTATTTTTAAGCAAGGGGACGTCCCGCCCCCGCTCCGCTCCCCCTCGCTTCGCGGGGTCGTCGTGAAGAACTCCTCCACGACTACGGTACCTGTATCTATTCCAGTTCGTTGCCGTAAGTGATCTCGATATAAGTCGGTCTGTTAGACACGCGGGGAGTTCGCGCGGAGGCGCGAACGGGGCGGCTGAGCCCCTTAAGGCGGTACGCATATTCGCATCGTGTTGCGACAGCAGCCGATGCTGCAAATATACAACATGCGGCGCAATCTTGAACTCAATCACGAAATAGGCATTGCGCCCGAGGCGATATAATTGTTTTTTTACTCCATCCGGCTCTCATAATAAAAATCAAAAAAAATCATAAAAATATCACCCAATGGAGAACTCCCTATGACCAAACGCGCTTCCTTTTTACCGGCTTTCGCGCTCGCTGTTGCGATGGCCGTGCCGATGTGGGTATCGGCTGACGAAATCAAAGCTGTGGTGCACGACGTGCGCAATAATCCCGTGGTTGACGCCCGCCATAATTGCGTGCGCACCGAATGGGAGGTGCCACAGGATGAGTGCGGCGCTCCGGCTCCCCAACCCCATCAGCGCCTTGCCTCTGTTTATTTCGAATTCAACAAGTCGGTGCTGACTGCTGAAGCCCGCGAAACGCTGGACGAACTGCTTGCCACTATCCGCCACAAGCACATCGAGGCCGTGACCATTGCGGGGTATGCGGACGCCATCGGCTCCAACAGCTATAACCTGCGCCTTTCCGAGAAGCGCGCGCGCGCGGTGCAGGCGTACCTCCGCGAGCATGGCTTCCATCATGCCAATACGGATGTGCGTGCGCTGGGTGAAGGCATGGCGCGCACGACGGAAGAGTGCAAGGGCCTGAAGGACGGCAAGCTGCATGCCTGCATGCAGGAAGATCGCCGCGTCGACATCGAACTCTCGGTGCTGAGCGAGGGCGGACAATAAACTACGGTTGACAACAAACAGGCCCGTGCGAAAGCGCGGGCCTTTTTTTGCGGCGGATTTGCTGTAATCAATTTCTCTGCGTTACGGTCAGCCCGTCTCCGGTGCCGGCGGCACGCACCGCGAAAGTTCCATCCCTGTCGCCAGTCCTCACGCGCCCGGCAAAGCCACCCTCCTGGTCCGTTGCCCCTTGGGCAACTTTAACGAAAATCTGCTGGGCGCTGCTCATCAGTTCCAGTTTTCTTTCGTCGGTCAAGGTGACACCGTTCCTCTCAAATGCGTTGATGAGAGCAAGCGCTTCCTTATCCTGCAGCACCCGGTTGGGGTTGCCGCTTTCTATATGATAAATGTCTTCCTGCGTCAGACGAACCGGCTGCCGCAGTTTTTTCAGCTGGTGGACCAGGCCTTCCTGTGTGAGGCCCGCTTCCTCTCTGTATCGGCTCATCAGGGTCCCGAATGTGGCTTCAGTATCGCCCGGCGTCTCGGAGCGTGCCGTGGAACGGGCTTCTTTCGCGGCGGCGTAGAATTGCTTCAGCTCCCTGGCTTTCATCATCTCCGGATGGTCGGATGCGACAATCAGCATATATGCCAGGGCATTGACCACATCTTGCCCGGGTATGGACCTGTTGGCTTCCCATTCACGCACATCATTGAGGGTAATTGCCCTTTCCGTTTTTATGCTTGCTTCATGGGCCAGTTCTGTCTGCGTCCAGTCCTTGTCTTCCCTGAGCCTGTTTAATTTGAAACCAAATGTCTGAGTGACCGGGAAACCGTCCTTATACGGTACGATGGTGGCGTGTCCGGGCCCCAGCTCCAGCACTGCTTCGGTGATGTCGCTTTTCTGGGAATGGGCGATGATGGTGGCTTCCGCCACCTTGTTTTCCAGTTCGCGGATATTACCCGGCCAGGGATGCTTGACTAGTGCGGCAAGCCCGTCGTCTGTTATAGCCGGGTCAAATTTCTGAGCGTCGTCGCCCTGCAAGTTATATTTTTCAATCGTCTTTCCCATAAAATGCTTGGCGAGCAGGGGAATGTCCATGGGGCGCTCTTGTAAGGAGGGCACCGCGATTTCCGTGCCTCTCAGCCGGTAATACAGGTCTTGCCTCAGGTTGCCTGTGCCGTCCGTCATTTCGCTGGTGGCGGAAATAATGCGTGGCTTTGCCTCGATTTCGTCCGTGCCGCCGACTTTCCGGATTTTTCCTTCCTGAAGGGCGCGCAGCAGCTTTACCTGAAGATCAGGTGTAAGATTATTTATTTCATCGAGGAAAAGCGTGCCGTTGGCCGCTTTTTCAAACAGGCCGACTTTTTCTGTTGCGGCACCGGTAAAAGCGCCTCTTTTATGGCCGAACAACTCGGATTCCATGAGATCATGCGGAATGGCGCCGCAATTGATGGCTATAAAAGGCTTTCCCTTGCGGTTACTGTGATTGTGAATATAGAGGGCAACGCTTTCCTTGCCTGATCCGGTAGGACCCTTGAGTATGATGGAAGAGTCTTCCTTGTCGGCAAACAGCTTTGCTTTTTTTAGTGTCTCCGTGAGTGGCGAAGACGGCTCGTCATAAATCAGCTCTCGTTTGCAGTTTATTTTTTCCTGGGTCATTGCGGCAATCCATGATTCTTAAAGCAGC
>Ga0207107_1116_pt1 | contig 18770 bp, 18 predicted proteins | sample Alteio_BWMinHeat_75_FD_153555 | JGI IMG/M metagenome (GOLD analysis project Ga0207107, IMG submission 153555) | Enriched cells from forest soil in Barre Woods Harvard Forest LTER site, Petersham, Massachusetts, United States -... | ecosystem: Environmental > Terrestrial > Soil > Temperate forest >... | reverse complement strand
AGCGCCACAAACGCGACCAACGTTATGCCGACGGCCAGCCGGAAGGCATACGGCCGAACGTAGGCCAGAAGTCGTTTCAATTGCGGCGAAAGCAACGAAGGCAATTCTGAGGCTCCCCTGAATATTCCTTTAGGTACGCTATTCGCCGGGTTGCGGCATGTCAAGTTTCGGAGAGCACACGGATATGCGATTCACCGAAACTACTTTTCGATGTCGCGGTGCACGACTTTGGTCGAGAATTTATGCTTCGAGAGATTTTTCTGGATCTCCTCGGAGAGCATCACGGAGCGATGCTTTCCGCCGGTGCAGCCTAGCGCGATAGTCAGATAGCTCTTGCCTTCCTCAATGTAGTGCGGGATCAGATAGGCCAGCAGGCCGCTGATGCGGCGCAGGAATTCGCCGGTCTGCGGAAACGACTGGATGTAGCGGCGAACCTTGGCGTCGCGCCCGGTGTATTCGCGCAGGCGCGGAACAAAGTGCGGATTCGGCAGGAAGCGAACGTCGAAAACCAGGTCGGCGTCAGTGGGAACGCCGTATTTGTAGCCGAAGCTGACCAGCGAGACCAGCATCGGGCTGCGATCGGGATTCTTGAAGCGCTCGGTGATGAAATGGCGAAGCTCGTGGACGTTGAATTTCGTGGTGTCGATGACTACGTCAGCGAGCTTGCGGATGGGCTCCATCAGAGCGCGTTCGTGGGTCAGGCTTTCACGAACAGAAAAGTTCTTGCCCAGCGGATGCGGACGGCGTGTCTCGCTGTAGCGACGCAGCAGCGCGTCTTCGGCAGCGTCGATGAAGACCAGCGTGATCGGGTGGTCCTTTTTCAGATGACGCAAAAGCGGCGGAAGTTTGTCGAGTTGCTGTCCTTCCCGAGCATCCACGAGCAAGGCAGCGCGGGCGAAATCACCGTCCCCGGCTGCGTGCAGCTCGGCAAAAATCGGAATCAATTCGACGGGAAGATTGTCGACGCAATAAAAGCCCATGTCCTCAAAAGCGTGAAGTACGGTGCTTTTGCCGGAGCCGGAGAGCCCCGTCAGAATGACGAGCTGCCGCGCATTGGGCCGCGTCCGCGATTTCACGGCCTGATGTCGGCTAGTTTTTGACACGGCGTTGGTGAGTGCTGGGGATGCGCATGTCTTCGCGGTATTTGGCCACAGTACGGCGAGTGACATGAATGCCGGCGTCATCGAGTTTCTTGGCGATTTGCTCGTCAGTTAGAGGTTTGGTGCCGTCTTCCTCTTCGATCATTTTCTTGACCAGCCGCTTCAATGTGAGCAGCGACATGCCGCCGCCTTCAGGGCCGTTGACGGCTTCGCTGAAGAACGAGCGCAACTCAAGAACACCTTGCGAAGTGTGCGCGTACTTGCTGGCAACGGCGCGGCTGACGGTTGAGGGGTGCACGCCGACTTCTTCCGCGACTTCCTTGATCATCATGGGCTTCAGCGCGTCCTGCCCAAGATCGAGAAACTCGCCCTGGCGCGCGATGATGGACTGGCAGACGCGAAGGATGGTGTGCTTGCGCTGCTCGATATTCTTCATGAGCTGAATGGCGGCGGTGAAGCGCTCTTTGACGTAGTTGCGGACGTCGCGGTCAGCAGCGTCCCGAGCAAGCAAGCGGCGGTACGTCGGGCTCAGGCGCAGCTGCGGCATGTCGTCTTCGTTCAAAAAGGCCTGCCAAGCGCCATCGACCTTGCGGAAGTAAACGTCCGGCTCGACCAGGCGCGGCTCGGTTTTGTTGTAGCGCAGGCCCGGTCGTGGATCGAGTTTCTTGATAGCGTCGAGCGCGCGCTTCAAGACTTCGACGGGACGATTCAACGCGCGGGCGATTTCCTTGAGTTGATTCGATTGCACTTGCTTGAGATGTTCGGAAACAATCTGCTGCGCAAGAGTATTCTGCGGATCGAACGCTTTCAACTGGCGCAACAGGCATTCGCGAAGATCGCGGGTGCCCACACCGATGGGATCGAAATCTTGCACGACGGCCAGCGCGTCTTCCAAATCGTCCTGAGAATATTTTCCGTTTTGGGCGAGCTCTTCGGTCGAGGCCGTCAGGTATCCGTTTTCGTCGAGGTTTCCGATAATGCTTTCGGCGATTTCGCGGACACTGTCCGAGCAGACGGTGACGCTCAACTGCCAAGTCAGGTGATCGGTAAGGCCGCTGGCTGAGGAAAGAAACTTCTCGAAGGAGGGACGTTCGGAGACTTCGCGTTCTTGAGACTGGCCACCGTCGCCACCGGTATCGAGATACTGGTTGAAGAAGCTGCCCACGTCGAATTCGTCAAAGGGATTCGCTTCCGGCTTGTCCGGCACTTTCTCGACTTCGGTCTTGAGAAAATTCTCGTCGCTGTAGTTGTCGGTCTGGGTGGGCTCTTCGTTTTGCTCTTCCAGGACAGGATTGGCGATCATCTCCTGGTTGATCATCTCGCGCAGTTCCAGGCGGTTCAGCGCGAGCACGCTGACCATCTGCACCAGGCCCGGCGTCAGGATTTGCTTCTGCGCGACCCTAAGGTTGAGTTTTAGTCCCTGCCAAGCCATGAGCGCCGCTCGCCCGTTCCTTTCTCAGTTCAGGCGAAAATGATCGCCCAGATAAACGCGCCGCACTTCCGGATCGTTGCTCAACTCCTCAGGGCGGCCCTTGCGAAATATCTTGCCATTTTTCAGGATGTACGCACGGTCCGTAACGTTCAGAGTTTCGCGCACGTTATGATCCGTAATCAGAACGCCAATACCGGTGCGGGCTAACTCCCGAATGATTTCCTGAAGGTCCTTCACGGTGAGAGGGTCAATGCCGGAGAAGGGCTCATCCAACAGTATAAACGAAGGTTCGAGGGTGAGCGAACGGGCGATCTCCAGGCGGCGCCTCTCGCCACCGGAAAGCATGTACGCCTTACTGGTGCGAACGGTCTCGAGACCCATTTTTACCAGCAACTCTTCCAAGCGGTCGCGTTGTTGTTCGGGAGTGAGCGGAAGCGTTTCAAGAACGGCCAGCAGGTTTTCTTCGCTGGTGAGTTGGCGGAAGACCGAAGGCTCCTGAGGAAGGTAGCTGATTCCGTTGCGCGCCCTGAGGTACATGGGTAGATCCGTTATTTCCTCGCCGTTGAGGAGAACGCGGCCGGAGTCGGGCCGGGCGAGGCCGACAATGATGTAAAACGTCGTAGTCTTGCCGGCGCCGTTCGGTCCCAGCAACCCGACGACTTCACCCTGACCGATTTCCAGCTCTACGTTGTCAACGACTCGGCGACCGCGATAGGACTTGCTTAACTCGAGGGCTTGAAGCTTGAGCATTCCTCGTCACGTGCGGCTCTCTGCTGGCCGCATTTATCGATCGACTCGGTGCTTCGTCAGCGTGCGCGAACCATTTTCAGAGTCGACGATGATGGTATCATCCGCTAAAAAGAAGGTCAATTGACGGCCCGTTGTGGTGCCCGCGGAGCCGTCGAACAACGTCGGATTGCCCCCGCTCATCACAAATTTTCCCTCGGCAGCAGTGTATTCGCCGTGCTCGGCAATTGCCCTTCGCGTGCCTTCCTCGACGGTGACGCCTCCGCTGGCCAGAAGGCGGTTGATTTGCTGCGCTCCGGCAGCTCCCGAGGGCGGCGGCGAATTAGTTGAGGCGCTGTGCGTGAAGTAAATGTCCATCGCTGCGCTGCGGATTTTTTGCGAGGCCGATTGCGCCACGACGTCGCGCTCGAGGTGCGCGCGATTCTCCGCATCGAAATAGCTGAGCGTTCCAGCGGTGACGTGCCAAAGACTGGACTTCTTCGCGACCGATTCCGGCGCGCTACCCGGCGCTGGCGTCGGCGTTTGCGGGAAAACTGCCCGTACGTGTTCGCTGGCGTTAAGCGTCCTGGTCGCACGAAGCAATTCGATCGAGTCGGCCTCCAGCACCGATTCTCCCTGCCACAACCGCGCGTGGCCGAAGTACAGCGCGCGACCCGTTTTCGAGTTTGTCTGCATCGAGTCGGCTGTGACGTTGGAGGGCACCGGAGCTAACTGCACGGAACCGCCGCGAGCAGAAAGATCCGTCGACCGTACGCCGCCGTCGGCCGAAATGTCGCCGGTCAGTTGATGGAACACGATCCGTGGAGCGGTGGTCTCCGTGGTGGCATCGCGTACGATGGCCTTTCCGGTCAGAGTCGCGGTTTGATGGTCACGGTACAGCACGGCGTGATCCGCTTGTGCGCTGCGGTCCGCTTCTTTCATGTTTACGTCGCCCTGCAAGTCCATCTGCGACCAGCCGCCGTTCGGCAGCAATTGCGCGGTTCCCGTTTTCGCCGTTGCGGTTTGCAGGGCATGGCCTGGAATGGCGCGCTCGGTTTGCACGTTGCCGGTCGCGATGAGTTGCTCTGGCCTGCCCTGGGCGCCGAACTTCGTTTCCAGCTTGTTGGCGTGCAACTTGGTCAGCGGCGCTGCAACTCCCGCAGCCGCGGCGTCGGTCCACTCGAGGGTTCCGGCCGCCAGCGTTTGTGCTACTTGCACCTTGTTGGGTTGCCCGGCAGCACCGGCTGAAAAGAGCACCTGAAATGCACTGGTCTGTAGCATTCGCGATTCGGAAGAATGGTTCGTTTGCGTCTTCAACACTACGGCGCCGTTCAGATTGAGTTCTTTGGGCCGCGAAACTCTCGGCCACAAATCGAGAGAACCCTTGGACGCACTGAATTCTTCGTGCTCGGCAGCCGTGTGTCGCGAGCCGCGCACGTCTCCGGATGCCTCTGCCTTGGTCACCCAGCCTTCGGGCGCGAGGTATGCCGTTAGCTGATCTGCGGACATTTCACTCGAACCGCCGCCGCCCTGCAGTTCCAAGTTCGGGCGCTGACCGTCTTTCGTGGCCTGTGCGTGGAAAACCTGTGCACGAAAGGCCTGGTCGAGATCCAGGATCATCTCGCTCGACGACAGGCGGATATTCTGTGTTTGTGCTTCGGCGGGTCCGTGCAACGACATTATTCGCGTGTCGCGATCGAAATCGAGGCTTGCGCCTCGCAGCTGAACTTCGCGTGGCGCGTTCAACTGGCCCGGTTTCCTCTTAGTGTTGGTCTCGACCGAGGGCTTGAGCGTGAACCGAACATCGCTCAGAAGCCGCACGGAGCCCTGCTCCGACTGGTACTCGACTCCCACGGCGTGGCCCGTGCCGTTGGGAAATACAAATTTGACCGGCTGATCCGTTCGCGCCATACCGTTGGTGCGATCGAAGGTCACCGCACGCGTCTCCACATGCACGATCTGGGCAGGCTGGGCTCCGGTCCGCGCCGCCTTTTGCGCATCCGCGGCGCTCTGCAAGTCCATCTGGACTTCACCGCTGCAAACGACCGAGCCGTTGTTCTTGCTGTACTGGCAACTCTGCGTCTGGATGACGTCGTTGCGGTCGCCGGCCCTGCCGAAAATCGTGATCTTTACGGACTCCAGCAGGCTCGCGTCCATGTCCTTGAAATCCGTGGACTTCGAGGCAGTAACCGTAAAGACCTTTCGATCCCCATCGACCTTGGAGAAGGTCAGCCCATTCGATTGCCGCTCGACGTTCAAAGGAGCGGCCGCCGGCGCGTTCTTGCGGTCCACGTGCTGCGACCACTTTCTCTGGAGGTATACTCCGGCGGTCCCCACCGCTAACAACAACGCGATGCCGGCAGACCACCGCGCGTACCTCGCGGCTTCACTTCTTCGCATGGATTCAGTTAAGCAAAATCTGATTGCTGTGTATAGACGTAGGGGAATTGCGTGAAACGCGGATTATCCAGCGGACTCGGCGGCGGCAGTCGTTTCCGGAAGAATACCCAGATTCGCCGCAGCGACGCTGTCGCGGTTCGTGTTCTTTACCAGATACATCGCTTCGTCGGCCAAGTGCAGCAAGCCCTCTTTGGTCCGCGAATCAACGGGATAGGACGCGATGCCGACGCTCGGCGTCACATGGATGTTCAAGTTTTCGTCGGGCAGCCAAATCGCTTCGCGGATCATCCTGTGCAGCCGCTTGGCCACGTTGATGGCATTGTCTTTGGAAGTTTGCGGCAGCAGGATCACGAACTCGTCGCCACCGTAGCGAAAAGCAAAATCGATGAGCCGGCAGTGCGTTTTGAGCGAATTGCCAATCTCCGCGAGCAATCGCGAACCGACTAAGTGGCCGTGCGTATCGTTCACCTGCTTGAAGTGATCGAGATCGATGAACACGATCGAGAATTCATAGTTGTAGCGCTGGGACCGGTAAATCTCCGTCTCCAGGATGAAGCCCATGTGCCGCGCGTTGTACAGCGTGGTGCAATCATCGGTAATCGTCAGCTCGTGAATGCGTTTTACGTGCCGCGCATTCTCCAGGGCGATGGCCGCAAAGTCAGAAAGGGCCTCGAGCAGCTTGAGGTCACGTGGATCGAAGCCTTCCGGGCCGATGCAGTTAATCAGCTCAATCACCCCGAGGCAGTGGTCGCGAAACTTGACCGGGACCGCGACGATGGACTGCGTCTCCGTTTTGGTTTTCTCGTCAACCTGGGAAAAGAACCGAGTATCTTTGGAGGTGTCCGGGACGACCACCGTTTCACCGTGTTTGGCGACCCAACCCGCGATGCCCTGCCCAATCTTGACGCGAACGTCCTTGAGCGCCTGCGACGCCTGGCCCACCGCTAGCTCAAAATAGAGTTCTTGCGTCGCTTCATCCAGCAGCAGCAGCGACCAATTATCCGGGCGCAAAAACTCGTCGATTTTCTCCATGATCGTCCGCAACACCTGATCCAGTTGCAGTGACGACGTCAGCGCTTTCCCCAACTCCTGGAAAACGGCTACTTCACCGGCTTCGCGGTGCTCGCCCGGGCTCCCGGAGCTGCGGCGCCGTTCGACGGCCGGGAACTGCTTGACTTCTTCGAGTCTGGGTTCGTCCTGAGGCATAAGATTGCTGGACGGGCCTCTCCCTGTTTCTGCCCGGTTTCCCGGTAATCGGACTCGGCCGAGAAAACGCGAATCTCCGTCAGTATAGGCGTGTGCCAAAAACACCTGCAAGAAGGTCGTAGTACAGGCGTTGCCATCTTGCCATCCTCGCGGCGGCGACGTGGCACCGATGTGCTGGCCAGTCCCACGGACTGCGGCCGGCGGCCCGTTTGACAGCTCTGAGCCCGCCGCCTATAGTGCCGCGCAGGGGACCTCGCGCCGCTTCTTTTACTGCGCTTCGTGACCGGATCTCCGAACGGCCAACGCAGCCGATCACTGCGTGACTGCATCTGCTGTCAGCGGTTTGTACGTCCGCATCTGCTATCGGTCGTTTGTACGACCGCATCTGCTATCGTTAAGCACAGGCTTCCACTCATGGCGAAGGGTATTTTTGGCGAACGGCTGAAGCGCGAGCGCGAACTGCGCGAAGTCTCCATTGATGAGCTGACAAAGGCGACGCGCATCAGCCAGCGCTTTCTCGAAGCCCTGGAAAATGAAGACTGGGCCAAGCTGCCCGGCGGTGTTTTCGGGCGGGCATTCGTGCGCACCATCGCGCGGTACCTGGGATTGGATGAGGAGGCCCTACTTGGCGAATACGACCTAGCGCGCGGCGACACTGCGCAGACCGCGAGGCCGCTAAGGCCCGAGGAACGCATTCCTTCGCCACCCAGGTGGGTTCCGGTTGCTGCCGTTTTGGCTCTGTTGGCTGTTCTTGCCGGATTGGTCTACGCCGGGCGCTACGCGTGGCATCGTTACGTCGCGCGACACGCGAGCCAACAATCCTCCGGGTCCGCCGACAAGCCCGCACCGTTCGCCCCGGTTGCCGTTCAGGCCCTCGGCGCGTCTGCAGGTTCGAGCACATTGCCAACCCTGGACGCACCGACGCAGCCCGCGCTGCAGCTTTCGCTCTCTACGTCTGCAGCGACGCGCATCCGAATTCTTTCCGACAACACCGTCGTTCTGGACGCCGAAGTTCCGGCTGGCGACACCCGTCATTTCACCGCTAACCAACAGTTCGAGGTTACCGCGGCGGACTCTTCGACCGTGTTGCTGGAATTGAACGGCCAAGCCATGCCGCCCCTCGGCGCTCCCGGCGCCTCCGGTACAATAGTGCTTAGCCAAAAGGATTTGAGGCAGGCACCTAGTGGAAACTCTCAGCCCTGAAATCGTCGAGGACTTGCGCCACGGACGGGCGACCCGCGAACGCAAGATGGCCGTATGCACCGGTGGAGCCCACCTGGCGCCTGTTGACCGCGCCGAGGTGCTCACGGTGATCGCGGCTGATCCGGACGAAATGGTCGCCAATCGGGCTCAGGATGCGCTGCTTTCCCAGCCGCTAGAATCGTTTGTTGAAGCGCTCAAGCGCGAGGGAGCCCTGCCGGCGCTTTTTGCCTACGCTGGAAGAAATCTCTCGGACAAACCTGGCATCTGCGATGCCATGGTCCAGAACAAAAACTGCAAATCAGAATTTCTGCTGCCCGTAGTGCGCCACCTTTCCACCGTGGGGATTCAAGCGCTAATGGACGAGCTCGACCGCGTCAGCGAGTCGCCCGCTCTCGCCGCCGCTCTCGAACATTCCACTTCCTTAAGTGCGGAGCAAAGGAATCAGTTGCACGAGATGCACGTCGAAGGAAATGCTCCCGATCCGGTGGCTCTAGCGGAAGCCGCAGCGCTTGCCGAGCCGGATGAAGGGCGGCGTCAGACGCTGCTACAGCGGCTCTCGAAAATGACCGTCGCGCAGCGCGTGCAATTCGCCATGAAGGGTGGATCGGAAGCGCGACGCACGCTCATTCGTGACAACAACAAGGTAGTTCAGCGGGCGGTGTTGCAGTCGCCACGTCTCACCGATCAGGAAGTCGAGGCCTTTGCGGCGATGCCCAATCTGACCGATGAAATCCTTCGCCTGATTGCCAACAATCGGAATTTCCGCAAGAACTATGTGGTCGTCCGGAATCTGCTGACCAACCCGAAAACACCTCTGGACGTCTCGCTGCACATGCTCCCGATGCTGAATGCGATGGACCTCAAACGTCTCGCCACGAATAAGAACATTCCCGAGACACTCCGCACCACGGCAATGAAGCTCCAACGCACGCGAGCCGACCAGAAAAAATAGCGAATCGTGGGCTAGGACGCCTCGAACTGCTTCGGGTGCTTGCGATGAAAGCCTGTCGCTTCTTGGTACGCGCGCGCGAACGCCAGCAATTTCGCTTCTCCATACAGGTTTCCGAGAAACGTCAGGCTCGAAGGCGTGCCAGGCCCGCCGGAGTTCTGGAACTCCGACGGATCGTCGATCGGATACTTCGGCGCGTCGTCTCCGCGAAATCCATTGGGCATAATCACTGAGGGATGCCCGGTCAGGTTGGTGATCACTAGTTGCTGGCTCTCCGTCGGCGTCACAATCACGTCCACACCTTCAAAAACTTTCGCAACCGCCTCCATGGCCAGCTTTCGCGCCCGGCTGGCCTGAATGTATTCGACAGCTGGTATGAAGCGGGCCGTCCGAAAAGTATTTGGCCAGTCGAAATCTCTTTGTGCGGTCAGAAGTTTGTCGCGCCCGCTCCGTGTCAAATCGTCAAATGCCGCTGCCGATTCGGCCACCAGCATGGCCACCATCGCCTGATAGGGAAACTTCGGCATCTCCACCGGAATCAGAGTTACTCCCATCTCCCGCAGTTTCACCAGCGCCGCATCGTTGAAGCGCTTGTCGTATTCCCGCCGTGCCCGCTGCGCTTCGCGCCGTTTCTTCTGATCGTCACGTTTCTTCTGTTCTTCTGGTGTGGCGGCGGGTTCCTCCATGGCTGCGGGCTGCTCGCTGGGCGGCGTGGGTTCGAAATCGTTCTTCAAGTAGCCCACGCGAAGGTTTTTCCAATCCAGGTCGGCATCCCAATTGAACGCCGCATCATGCACCGTACGGTCGTGACCGTCCGGCCCATGAATCGCGTCCAGTACCAGCGCACAGTCTTCCACACTTCGGCAGATGGGACCGAGCTTGTCCATGGTCCAAGACAAAGCCATAGCCCCAGTCCGCGGTACAAACCCAAACGTGGGACGCAAACCCGTGCAACCGCATCGCGTTGAAGGCGAAGAAATCGAACCCAGCGTTTCGGAGCCGATGCTAAAAGCCACGCAACCGGCCGCAGTGGCCGACGCGGGACCCGCCGACGATCCACTCGATCCTTGATTCGTGTTCCACGGATTTCGCGTGATGCCGCCAAACCACACGTCGCCTTGCGCCAAAGCACCGAGCGTCAGCTTGGCCACCAACACCGCACCGGCTTTGTCGAGCCGTTGCACCACCGTTGCGTCTTCATCGATCACTTGAGTCTCAAAGCCGCCCGCCCCCCAGGTCGTCCGGTAGCCTTTCACGGCCAGCAAATCCTTGGCGCCCCATGGCACGCCGTGCAACGGCCCGCGATACTTTCCGGCGGCGATATCCTTGTCCGCTTCCTGCGCTTGGGCACGTGCCCGTTCCTCGGTAAGCGTGACGCTGCATTTGAGCACCGTGTCGTAACGCTTCAACCTCTCCAGGTACATCTCGGTGAGCGCCGTCGGCGACACCTTTTTCGTCCGCACCAACTCCGCCAGCTCTCGCACGCTCGCAAACGCCAGTTTGTCCAGATTCTTTGGTAGGTCGCTGGACGCCACTGCAGGCGCCTTAGAAATGCGCATCGGCTTGTGTAGCTTTTCAAGCTTCATTCCCGGCAGCACGGGATCGAAAATCAGCGCCGGATCAACGGAGTTGGGAATATGCAGCGCGTAGATATCCTCGTAACCCTTCGCTTGCTGGTTCAAATTGTCGAGCATCATCTGTTTGTATTCATCCGCGATGGGCACGTCCGCGATTGACGCCGCGCTGTCAATCATTTCTTTAGTGATCTTTGGCTTGCCTTGCGCTTGCGCCCACAGCACTCCGGGAAAGAGGGTCGCCCCTAGCCCCATCCCCGTGCACACCTTCATGAATTCCCGGCGGTCCACCATCATTCGTCTCCTAGTTTTATTCTCCAAGCGCGCGCCGCACTATATCACTTCCCTTATGCACCCAGAGCGCAAAGCAAATGGGCGGTCCTGCCGACAACCAGTCCGTCAGTGCGGTTCGCGAAATATCGTCGATTGATTTCTTCGCCGTCCAGATCTTCGATCGCCGCGTAACCCATCGCCTTCAGCTCACGCGCCAGTTCGTCCGGCGCGAAAAACCCCCGAAACGGTTCTCCCGCTGCCGCCACTCGCTTCAGAATTGCGTCCAAGGCAGCCTGCTCGAACGCATTGAGCGAAGAACGTGGCACGGCATAGTCGAAGACCACTCCATTGGAAGCATTCATCGCGAGAATCAGCCGCAGCGTGGAGAACACCGTTTCCGGAGTGAGATACGGTGTGACGCCAAGCCACGAGAAAAATGCCGGCTCAGCTGCCGCAAATCCGGCGCCGGCCAAACCTTGCTCGACTGTCTGCTTATCGAAATCAACCGGCGCAAATCGCAGGCTCGGGGGAATCGGAATCGATCCCGCCTCCAAACGCTGGCGCTTCCAGCCCTGCGTCGCGGGATAGTCGATTTCGAATACGAGCACGTGCGGATAAGGATTGCGATAAGCAAACGTGTCCAGCCCAGCGCCAAGCACCACGTATTGCTTTATGCCACGCGAAACCGCGGCGGCGAGTTGCTCTTCGGCATAGCGGCTGCGTGCCACCATAAACGCCCGCAACCGCCTCTCCAGTTCATTCTCCGGTTCTGCGGTCAACCCAGCGGCAATCTCCGGTCCCAGAATTCGCACCGCCAACGGATCTTCGAACACTCGCGGATTGTCGATCAACTGGTGTGCCGCGCGGCGCATCGCGACGCGCTGGGCCGTCATGCTGGGTCGCCCCTCAATCATGCTTCGTCCTCACGAGTCGAAATTTGCCTCACCGTCAAACCTCCAACTCTAGGCGAACTCCGCCTCGAAAGAAACAAAAAGGCCGGAGCGAGTGCTCCGGCCTTCTGAACCAACTTCGCGATTTGTTCTGCGGGGTTTCTTGCTCAGTACTTGAGACAGATTTCCAGTTGGCGCTGCGCTTCATCAATCGCGCGGATAGCGTCAACGCGATGTCCGCCGAAATCGTGCGCGGCGTGCTCCAGATGCTCTTTCGCATGATGCAATGAATTGAGCGCATCACGAATCTCTGGATGCTTTTCCGGTGCGGAAGCATTCGCTGCTGGAGCTGCCGGCAGCGCTGCCGTCGCTGTTACCGTCGCCTGGGCGCTGGCTGGCGCAGCATGGATCCCAACCGTCAATGCAAGAATTGCGATAGCCGCAAATACCGCAACCGCCCCGATTAGCTTTGCCTTCATAACCCGCTCCTTTTTGTCCGATTGGCTCGGACCGCCAAGTTTTCTCTTTTCCGTCAGCACCTGCGAACACATTGGCCTGCGGGTGCTCCCTGAGAGCCGCCGATTCCGTTTCGGCTGACCCTATTTTTTAGACTACTCGGTGGAAAGTCAGGAGGGAATCTCAATCGCTGCGGCGCAAGTGATAACACAACCATCTAACCGGGAACCACCTCGAGATAATTACTATCGAGCGGAACGAACTCCGTGCCCGCTACCGTTCCGCCTCGCGGAATTTGGAGAAACGAGCTTGAGCATTTCGCGCGCTTGATTCAGGTGCTCTCGCAACATCGGCAGCGATTGCAGCGCAAAGTTCTTCACCTCTGCGCTCCTGCCCGCATTCGCTTCCTTCTGAAACTCCGCCAAATCCGCAATATGGTCCTCGACCATATCTCTGGCGTAAGCGCGATCGAAATCGCTGCCGCTGAGCTTCGACAGCCTGTCGTAAGTGCTCTGGTCTTTCGTGGAAATCTCCGACGGCAAGCTAATACTCGCCTGGCCGGCCACCTGTTTCAGTTGATCGTTTGCCCGCGAGTGCTGCGCGATCATGCGCTGCGCAAAACTCTTCACCGCATCACTCGACCCGCGATCTTGCGTCAACTGGCCCAGCTTCACTTCCGCCATCCCGCCCTGTGCGGCGTTGTGCACGAATTGTTCGTCGGAAACCGCCAGACCCGCAGGCCGACCGTTGGACAACGCAACATCCTGATGGGCCAGCAAAGCCCAGCACCCCAAAGACGTCAAAAACAGGGTGAGGCAGCCCACATAAATTACCTTGGCGATTTTCGTTTCCAGGGACATGAGCGGCTCCTGCACCAACCTAAGGCCCGCTGCATGTCTGAACTATCGGGTCTTTCGTGTATCGCGCCTGAGAGCTTACCGCAACTCAATTTCGCTCAGGAACTCAGGGACTACGAGCCCCTCCTACCGGTCCCGCTCCAGGTATTCTTCCGGGACGTCATCTTCGTTGACCTCATGCGCTCGAACCTCCTTCTCATCGGCATCGCCAGCGCGTTCTACGCCAGCCACCACTTCCGCTTCAAACGAGTTCCCTTCCTCGAGCAACTCCTCGACGCTCTCGGAAGCCGCGCCTTCCATGTCCGACACGCCTTGCAAATCTCCGGATTGCCCACCTGATCCAGCCCCCAAGCCCTTCCGATCGAACAAAACCGTCTTAGCCTTCTCGCTCGCGCTGATCTGACCCGTGCGCACACGCCGCCGAACCGGAGCCTTCTTACGGGCCGGCTTCGCCTTTACCTTCTTCACGGGTTTCGCAGCCTTCTTCCTCACTCGCTTCGCTGCAGCCTTCTTCACTTTTCGTTTACCGGCCATTTCAGATTCCTCTTTTCTCCGTTTAACTGTCCTTCAGGAAACCCGTGTCACTCTCCCTGCCTTGGATACTCCACAACCCTCGCCGGTTTCATCCGGAAGTCCGGCCTGAACAAGACACGAATTCCACCTGCCAGGGCTTTTCGCCAACTCGCAGGCGCGCCAACCCAATCGGCAGCTCGAACCTTCGCGGCCCCGCACTCCCGGGGTTGATAAACAGTACGCCGTCCTTCTCGAATTGTACCGGCCGGTGCGTGTGGCCCGTAATCACGATATCGAATCCAGCCACCCGCGGATTCAAATCGAGATCGTTCAAATTGTGCAGAACGTACAGCCGCGCCCCGTTCGCCTCAACCACCTCGGCTAACGGCAAAGCCGCCGCCCATTCCGCAGTGTCCACATTCCCGCTGACGGCAACCACCGGTGCGATCCCCCTCAGCGCATCCAGGATTTCAGCACGACCGACGTCACCGGCATGCACGATCAGCTCGGAACCTTGCAGCGCGGCCAACGCTTCTTCACGTAGCAGTCCATGGGTATCGGAAATCAGGCCGATGCGGGTAGGCAGCGCAAGCACGCCTCAATTCTAATGCAGCGATTCGGATTTCGTGGAATAGAACGGCTCGAATCAAGCCATATTTGCAGAAGCTTTGGAGGAAGGCATTGGGCGGCGCAGCGGGCGGGAGCCCGGAGCGGGAAAAACCATGTGCCAGAAATTCGATTCCGCGTTAACAAACTCCACGCCGATATAGGTCTTGCCATCGCGCGCACGGCGCACGGCAACCACCCGGCACTCGATGCCCTGCGCGGTAATGTCGTTCACCAGTAACAAGGCCTGCCCGATCTTTACAGGCGTTTCCATCGGGAAAAGCGCGCCATGCCGGTTCACCGATTGCGAGGTCGTCTGCGCGCAGAACTTCTCGCCGGTATCCATCTTGCCGTGTACCGTCAGAGGTACGCTCAACGCGACTCTCAGCGTCCGGCGGCGTTCTTTGTATCGAAAATGAAGTAGAGACATCTACTCCTTACCTCAGCACGCGGATCTTGAATCCCAAACTCGGCAATTATCGGCGGTCGGCTTCACGCTTGTACTGCGAGGTCCAACAGCGCGGAACCGGTGGGCGACAGGAGCGGGAATCCACTTCGAACTTCTGTCGACGTCCGCAATTCTGCACGGCGCGCGGACGGAACGCAATGGAGAGACGGTACCACAATCCCGGGGGCCTGCACAGTACCCACGTACCTCCCCCTTTTGGCCCACTTTTGACCGTTTTCCGCGTTCCGCGTCGCGGCCTGTACCACCAAAGCGCCGCGGCATTCGAGTAGTGCTTCTAGGTACGAAATCGTTACAGTTGGAATCGGCGTAACGGAAGAAAAACGCTAAGGGGCGCCGAATATTGTTGTCAGTTGCACCGCATTCACCCGTGCCCGGTTCACGCTCAACGCCCAATGTAGGTGCGGCCCAGTCACCCGCCCAGTGGCACCCACTTTGCCTAGCGCTGCCCCGACCTCAATCGAGTCACCGCTCTTCACGCCGATCTCCGAGAGGTGCCCATAAAACGTGTAGATACCCAGCCCATGGTCAATAATCACCGTATTCCCGGAGAAAAACAGCGGCTCCGCCAGCACCACTTGTCCCCCTTGGGTAGCATGAACGGGCGTTCCTGTCGGGGACGGAAAATCCACACCCGCATGCGGCGATCGGGCCTGCCCATTGAGCACCCGCCGCCGGCCGAAATTGCCCCCAGTTTTTACCCCGTCCAATGGCAACCGAAAAGGGCCCTTCCAGAGCCGGTCGGGCGTCATAGTCTCGTAGATCGCTCGCAGCCGGGCGCTCTCTTTCTTCGCGCGATCCGCCTGCTCGGGGTCCGGTTCCACAAACTGGTTTTCGACCTTAAGTCGTTCCGTCGGATACCGTCCGACGATCACTGTCATCTTGGCCCCGCAGCCGACCGCATCGCCATCCTTCCGCGTCACGTACACTGTCAGGTCGTAGACGCCGGGCTCCTTCTCCAGGTCCACTCCGACCAATCCCCGCCAGCGATCCACCTTGCCGCCAGAGCCCGCCGGGGCTACTTCCCAAAAGCCAACTTCGCGCCCGGTCCAATTCCCCTTCACGCTGGTCAGCGCGCCTCCGCTGCGGACCTCCGCCAGCACCAGGCTTCCCTGGCTTACTCGCGACGAACTGACGCTGAGTGTTACGCCTTCCCCACACTTCGTAAACGCCTTACCGGCGCCCTTTTTGGCAACGCTCCCCGCACCCTGAGCGGAAGCGCCAGGCAACAGGATAAACACCGCCATCATCATTAGGCCCATTATCATGAGAAATGGTGGAGCGCACCGCCCAGGTCGAATCATCCCGCTCCCTAAAACAGCGCTGTCGGCCGTCGTGTCCAAGTCTTGCCCTTTTCCTTGGCAATCTTCTCGACGTCGTTCACGTACGCCCCGGCCTGCGTCAACACATGATGCAAATCGTTGCCGATGCTGATGAACGTGAAGCCCTTCTCCAGGAATTCGCCCACGCGCGCCGTCCCGAACAGGAACAGCCCCAGAATTACATTGTTCTTTCGCGCTTCCAGCACCAGCTTTTGCGTCGCCGCGTTCAGCTCCGGCGACGTGTACATGTTCGGGAACTCATATTTCTCGTACAGCCCCATGGACATGCACAAATCGTTCTGCCCCAGGAAGAGAATGTCCACGCCTGGCACCGCGGCGATCTCCGCAATGTTTTGGATGCAGGAAGCTGTCTCCACCTGCAGCGCCACAATCGCGTTCTCGTTCCACTTCCCCGCATACCCCAGCAAGCCTTCCTTATTCATGCTGCGTTGCGGAAAATACACCGACCGCGTCCCCTTCGTCGGATACCGCGTGCAGCTTACCGCCTGCCGCGCCTCTTCCGCCGTATTGATGTAAGGCACCAATACCCCGTCCGACCCCAAGTCCAGCGCCTGCTGAATCCCAGGCCGGTCGTCATACCCGCCCACCCGCACCATGGACTTGGCCCCGCCACCAGAAACCCCAGCCAGCATCGCCGACAACTTCTCATACCCCATCGGGCCATGCTGGGTGTCCACCAACAGCCAATCGTATCCGCTGTGCGCCAACTGCTCCGCCACCGTCGGGCTGTGCGCGTTCAGGAACAACCCCAGTTTCGGCTTCCCGTCCCGCAATTCCTTCTTGAATTCCGCGCCCGTAGTTCCTGCAGATGCCCCCGTCATGTCTTCGTCTCCTCAGTAAGTTGCAAATCGGTTGAATCGCCGCCAAAACACTCTACGCGATTTCCCCACAACCGCGCCACCGCCCGCGATTCCATGCCCTGACGTTGCCACACAGGAACACGATGGCGCTGCAACAACGGTCGGAACGACAGCCGGCCACTCCGCTACTTAAATCGGCTCACTTTGGTGTGCGGCTCCACGGGAACGAAATCCTTGCAATCGCAATTCGGATGGTTGCACGGCGCCACTCGGAGCTTCCCCGACCAGTGGTGGATGCCCACTCCGTGCCCGCAGCGACATAGCTTTTTCTTGTTTTTCGCCATGGCTCGCTGTCCTAAGTTGAAGTATTGGCTCGCGCCGAGCCGGAGGACCGGCTGTAGAGGCCGTCCTTTTAGGCGGTCGCCTTACTTTTTGGGCGCGATCGGTGCCGCAATCTTCGCTTCCCGCAAAAATCGTGCCGATTCTTCCGGGGGCGTTGGATTGATGTAAAACCCGGTTCCCCACTCAAATCCCGCCACCTTGGTCAGCTTGGGAATGATCTCGATGTGCCAGTGATAGTGGTCGTTGATTTCCTCGCCGATCGGCGAAGTGTGAATCATGAAGTTATACGCCGGCTTGTCCAGCACCGCATCCAGCCGCATCAGTGTGTCCTTCATCATCCGGGCCAGGCTGGCGTACATCGAGCTCTGATTATTCTCATACGATGATCCGTGCACCTTGGGCAGTAGCCACATCTCGAACGGAAATCGCGGCGCGTACGGTGACATCACGATGAAATGCTCGTTCTCTCCGATCACCCGTTCGCCGGTATCCAGTTCCTGCCGGATGATGTCGCAGAAAATGCAGCGCTCTTTTTCGTCGTAGTAGTGCCAGCAACTGTCCACTTCTTCGCGCACCCGTCGCGGCACGATCGGCAAGGCGATGAGCTGCGAATGCGGATGCTCCAGAGAAGCGCCCGCGGCTTCCCCGTGATTCTTGAAGATCAGCACGTAGCGGAAGCGCTTGTCATTCTTCAAGTCGAGCATCCGATCACGATAGGCCCACAGCACATCTTCCACCGCACGCTCGCCCAACGTCGCCAGAGTCTGTTCGTGTTCCGGTGACTCGACAATTACTTCATGCGCGCCAATTCCATTCATCTTGTCGAACAGTCCCACGCCTTCGCGGTCCAGCTCGCCTTCAATACCGAGCGCCGGAAACTTGTTGGGCACCACGCGGATGTTCCACCCCGGTGTGTTCGGGCCGCTGCCGTTGCGTCCATACACCAAAATTTCCGGCGGAGTCTTCGCTTCGCTCCCCGGGCAAAACGGGCAATTCTTGTTATTCGTCGCGACCACGCTCTCGCGCAGAAATTCGTTAGGACGTTTACCGCGCTCCGTCGAAATAATCACCCAGCGTCCGGTGATCGGATCTTTTCTTAACTCCGGCAAAGCTTCCCTCCTGAAATGAACGCCAGCACATGCAACGGATGTGCTGCCCCGCTAAGTATTGTAGCGCGTCTGGGTCTAAGCAGCGTTGCTCGGACCTCTCTCACATTTGTGGGCTAAATGCATCCTTGTGTAATCGAACCACCGGCGGGTGCCCCGGCTCATTATCAATGGCCACTACATCGAAGCGCATCGGGCATTCCCCCACGTGGCGCTCCGCCAAAAACCGTTTCGCGGTGCGCACTAACACTCGCTGCTTTTCTTCGGTGACGCTCAACTCCGGCAACGCCGTCAGTTCGTCGCGCACCGTTCTGGCGCGCACTTCCACGAACGCCAGCGTCGCGCCGTCGTACCCAACCAGATCCAGTTCGCCTTTGGCGCTGCGCGGCGAATAGTTGCGCGCCACGAACACATAGCCATGCCGCCGCAAATACCAGTAGGCGTACGTCTCGCCGCGAATGCCCGTTTGCCGCGCGATCTGCCGCTCATCGCCGGGCGGCGCTTCGTCCGCGCGCAACCCGCGCCGCG
>Ga0207107_1115_pt1 | contig 18818 bp, 19 predicted proteins | sample Alteio_BWMinHeat_75_FD_153555 | JGI IMG/M metagenome (GOLD analysis project Ga0207107, IMG submission 153555) | Enriched cells from forest soil in Barre Woods Harvard Forest LTER site, Petersham, Massachusetts, United States -... | ecosystem: Environmental > Terrestrial > Soil > Temperate forest >... | reverse complement strand
TCTGGGCCCGCTGGGAATACCGGAAGGATTTATCCAGATTCGCCAGGCGTTGCGCGGCGGTATGAAGCTGCGCGTTTACACCATCAAATTTCCAAAAACGGAGCTAAGCGCCTGGACCTACGAAATGCCGGACGGCAAGCTGGAACAATACCAAGTCGCAGCCCAGGATTAGGGGATTCCTCGGGAATTTATTTCGCCGCTTGAGCGGCGAGCGCCTCAATCACAGCGATATTGGGAAGCAGGCTGGCAGGGAGATTGTGACGAGCCTGGAGATAGGCGGGGGAGTTGTAGGAGATCCAGACTTTGCCCGCGGCGTCTTCTGCAATGAGAATCTTTAGCGGAAGATCCAATGCCGTGCTCGGAGAGGCGAGCATCAGCGGCGTGCCCGCTTTGGGATTGCCGAAGATGAGCAGCTTGGTGTTTGGCATTTTCAGGCCGGCACCGGCGGCTTCGCCGCTGTGGTCGACGGTGGTGAAAAGTTTTACCCCTTTGGATTGCAGGATGCCCTGCAAGCGTTTAACGGTTTCGTCCACGGAATGATTGCTTGTGATGCGAAGGATGCCATTCTCTGGAATTGTAGCCATGGAAGCCTCCCGCGGCTTAGATGCATCGCCCTGGGTGATCGGTCTAACAGAAATGAGATAAATGGCCATGGCCACGCCGAGGATAGCGAGGACCAGAGCGACCGTGATGGCCAGCACCGAAGGGCGCGCGAGCAAATTTTCCTGCTGCTGGACCTGCCACAGCAGCCGCCGGTAGCGGAAGAGCGAGAGCAGACAGACAAGCACACCAAGAAAAATCAGCGCAGTGCCGAACCACAGGGAAAGGCCGTACGACTGGGACGGAAGATTCGGCTGATTTAGACTGAACTCGCGAAGAAAAATTCCAAAGCGTGCGAGAACGAAGCCGAGCCCCATGAGCGCGAGGCCCGTGCGAATCCAGGCGAGAAAGGTTCGCTCGACGGCGAGAAAGTCGCGGGGAGTGACTCTGGAATCGGCCATAGCGAAGGTTCTAAACAGATTTCAGCGAAGACGCAGAATCAATATAGCACCAATGATAAAAAGGAGCGCGGAGGCGGAAAAGGCAATTTGGACGTTGAAGGCGCTCCAGAGAAAGCCCACGAGGAGACTGGAGGCGAAGTCGCCGACAGCGTTGACGGCGGCCAGGGTGCCGAAGGCCATGCCGTGCTGCTCCTTGGGGACGAGTTCGGCGGAGAGCGAATCTTCCAGAGCTTCTTCCGTGCCGATGTAAAGGCCCGCAAGGACAAAAATCAGCCCGAGCAGCCACAGGGAACTGGTTCCGGTGCAAAGGAGAATCGCGGTGACAGCGGCGAGAGCGTAGCTAGCGGCGAGCACCGCTTTGCGGCTGGGAACGTGATCGCTTAGCCAGCCGCTCAGATACGCCGAACCCGCATAGAAGACGTTGTGCAAGGTATAGAGGCCGACGGCGAGGCTTGCGGCGCGAGCCATGCCGTGTGCCGGAGCGAGCATTTTTGCGGCATAAAGAATCAGCAGCGAGTGAGAAAAATCGCCCGCGCCGAAAACGCCGACGCCCGTCAGCAGGCGACGGAACGAAGGCGGTAGCGCTTTGAGTCCTAGCAGAAAAGACTGCGGAGGCTTCCGCGCAGCCGGGCGCTCGCGCACCAGCAGCCAGAAGGACGCCACGGCGATGAGGCCCGGCAAAAGCGTCCAAAGAAAAACTTTTCGAAAAGAGTGACCGGTGGCTTCGAGCAGCCAGAGCGCGGTGAGCGGGCCTCCGATAGCGCCGACGGTGTCCATCAGGCGTTCGAGGCCAAAGGCGCGGCCATAAGCGCCCGGCGGAACATCGGCGGCGAGCAGGGCTTTCTTCGCGGGGGAACGTACACCGCGGCCCAGCCAGGCAGCGGCCCTGGCGAAGAGAACGTGATAAGCGTGGGTGGCGAAGGCAAAGGATGCCGTCGCAAGGGCCGTGAAGGCGTAGCCGAAGACGGCGAGAGGCTTTCTGCGTTTTAGCCGATCGGTGAAGTGGCCTGAGGCAAGCTTTGCGAAGCTAGAGAGACCGTCGGCGATTCCTTCGATGGCGCCGAGCCACACAGGGCCTGCGCCGATGGCAGCGAGGAAAGCCGGCAGCACGGCGGTGGCAGTTTCGTGGCTCCAATCGCTGAAGAGGCTAGTCAGGCCGACGCCCAGAACGGTACGGTTGAGCCACGGAGTGCGTTGAGAGGATTCGGGCACGGCAGAGCAGTTTAACGTGAACGGCAGCTAGTTAAGAAATCATAGGACTTCCGATTCGCGGAGTTGATCGGGCCGCGGCGGCTTATCCGGGGTTGACATCCAAATTTGCAACTCACCTATATCTCGCGAAACCGTGCGGCTGGCAGCGAGAAGAACGGCCGCCAAAAGGACACTACACAAGGGAATGACATACATGGCGCGGTGCAGGCCGACGGCGCGAAAGTGCTCGTTCAAGCGGCTGGCGCCGGCTTCGGCCATGGCGAGCCGCGCTGAATAATCGCTCAGTTTTCCCGTCAGAACAGGGCCAAAGCTCCCGCCCAGCAAGTACATCGCAAAAAAGTAGAGCGCCATGGCGGTGCCACGAAGGCTGGGCGGAACGATGTCATGGATAGTGGAATAGACGCAGGAATAGTAAGGATAACTGAGCAGGCAGCCAATTCCCATCAATACACCGAAGAGAAGCAACCGCCCCTGCGGAAGGTTGACAGCCAGGAAGATGAATATTGCCGCGAGGAACAGCGACGCTGAACAAAGCAAAAGTCGCCCGTTAGAGCGGACGGCCGCAATGCGATCGGCAGCCCAGCCGCCCAGCAAAAGTCCAGGAATCCCTGCAAGGCCGAAGGTAATGGCCGCAAGCGTGGTCGCTTGTTTGAGATTGAGAGAGTGATAGCGGCTGAGATACGCGGGCAAGAAAGTCGGGATCGCGTACATGTTGAAATTGGACAGGGCGCCGGTGATGATGATCCAACGAATAGTGGGAATCTTCAAAACCGACCAGTAGGGCGAGCCCTGGTGTGGCCGCCCCGCTAGTGGCGCGCTTTCGGAAGCGCCGCGCGGCGGGTCGGGCAGGCGCATTGCCAGCACAGCAAGCAGCAAACCGGGAAGGCAGGCAACGTAAAATGCCATTCTCCAACTGTACGCGGCAGCAACACGGCCGCTCACAAAAGAGCCCAGGAAATTGCCGATCGGAAGCCCCAGCATGAAGAGCGAAAGGGCATGGGCGCGGCGCTTGGTGGGATAAAGATCGCTGAGGAGAGAGTTTGCGGCGGGAGCGCAAGTTGCTTCTCCCACACCAACGCCCAGGCGCGCCGCAAACAACGAACCGTAACCCCACGCGAGTCCCGAAGCAGCGGTGAGGAGGCTCCAGGCTGCAACTCCCAAGCTGAGCAACCGCGGGCGCTTCCAGCGGTCGGCCAATCGTCCGAACGGCAAACCAACCACGGCGTAGAGCAGAGTGAAGGCGGTGGCCAGCCATCCGATCTGTGAGTCAGTCAAGGCCCATTGCTTGCGAATGGGTTCGACGAGAGCGCCCGGGATTTGACGATCGTAAAAGTTGAGAAGGTTGATGGCAAACAAAATGGCCAGCGCGTAGCGCGCCCGATCCCCGGATTGATTCACGCCCACCTCGCCCGCGGAGTGTACGCGAAACGCGGGGAGGATTCTATAGCAGGCGGCCTGAAAGCGTGGCGGCCGGAACTTGTCGGAGGGGGAACTCCACAAACGGCCACCACGGCCACGGACAACATCAATTAGCATTCAAAATGATTGATGGCCTAGGTGTAGCGACCTGCATCATATCGCTCATTGGTTTTCGAGGCCTGCTACAAATTTTTCCGGAGTCGCATCAAACAATTGTTTGTGTCCGCGCAGGCAGAAGTAATAGTTCTTGCCTTTGTAGGCAGACGGAGCAATCTCCGCATCAATATCCATCCCGCACACTGGACAAACGGGATGTTGCTTGTCGGTTGAAGGGCGAATCTTGGCATAAACGTTGTTCGAGTCTGGGTTCCTCCAGCCTTGTCCCTGATACTCCATTGTGTAGGCTGTGCTCTCGGCAACCTCGTGTCCGTAATAGCGCTCGACAACGCGGAACGCGAGATCGATACCAGAGGAAAGTCCGCCCGAGGAGGCGAGATTGCCGTCTTCCACAAACCTGACTCCGCGCTTGAGCCGGATATCCGGAAATTGATTTTCAAAGTCGTTGAACGCGGCGTGGAATGTGGTAGCAGCCTTGCCCGACAACAAACCTGTGTGTGCCAGCAGAAACGCGCCAGTGCAAACAGACATGGTTACGTCGGTTCCCTTTGTCGACCTGCGAATCCACTCGAGCATGGCCTGGCTTTTTCCGCTCTGAGCCGGTATCACGATAACCTTGGGAGCGGGCGCCGTTTCAAGTGTGTAGTCAGGTATGATTTTCATCCCCCCGCTTGCACGGATAGGATTGGTCGTTTCGGCAACGGTATACAGACGGAAGGGATTGTCTTTTCGGCCGGGGATGCTGACGTTATTGAACACTGCCCACGGTCCACAGAAGTCGATGACCACGGCGTCTTCTGAAACCAGGAACGCCACCGGGATGCTGCCCTGCGCCGGCGGTTTGAGCGGATTCGTAACGGGAAGTGGTTTTCCCGGCGGAATGTCCTTTGCTGATTCCGCCGTCTTGGAATTAGATTCCGCAGGTATCAATAACGGAATCGCAGCCATAAAGCCGAACGCAGCTGATCTTTGTAGCAACTCTCTACGCTTCATATAAAGTCTCCTTTGTGACATGTAAGTTTTTTTCAAAAATTGGACAGCAAAATTCAGGCTTCCCCTCCAAGTTGCCACCACCGCATTTTTCCGTTTGCCCTCATCAGTAGCGGAAACGATAGCGAACCTGGACGAAAAGTTCGCGCGGATTCAGGAAGTGGGTGCCGCCAAAAGTAAAGCTGTTGTCGAGGAGGACGCGGCGGTTGGCGACGTTGATGCCTTGCACGTTGACGGAGAATCGTTCGCCGAAACTCTTGCCGAGAGAAAGATCGAACGTGGCGTGAGGCGACAGATGATCGCCAGGGATATTCGAATTGCTGTTGGAGAATCCCGAAGCGTAGTAGACGTCGGTCGAGGCGTAAGCGCGCCAAGGAAGCGTGTATTGGCCTCCGAGGTGCAGCGTGTTGCGCTGGTCGTGGTCGAGAAAGAAATATCCCGGCGGCGGGTTGGGGCAAGCGCCGATAAGTCCGCCGACAACGCAGCCGCGGCCAAGCGCCAGTTGATTCGAGTAGGTGAGATAGAGCTGGGCGCGATTGCGCACACGCGGTGAACGAAGAGTCAGCTCCCAACCATTGATTCGCGCGGCCTGGACGTCAACAGGGAAGAAGATGTTGGAATTGTTCAGGCTGTTGTGATCGAAAAAGTTGGTGGCGCGAGTCAGAAAATTGTCGGCATCCAAGACCCAGCCTTTGAAGGGAATAGTGACTCCGAATTGATGCTCTTCGTCACGCTCACCTCGCAGGGACACGAAATCAAGCCCCTGCTGGATTTGGATATCGTTTAGCGCAGGCCCAGATAGCGTGCCCAGGGCGGGTGCCTGATAGAAACGGCCGTAAAAGGCGCGGAACACCCAATTCAGCTTGGGAATTCGCAAGGAAGCGCCGGCGCGCGGACTGGTGGCATTTTCAACCACGCCGCCCGAAAAATGAGTCTGACGCAACCCTCCGTTTAGCGTCAGCCACGAAGTGACTTTGAATTGATCCTCCGCGTAAACAGCAATGAGGCTGCCGTCGGGATTCTGTGACAGTGGCGAGACCGTGCCGCTGCCATCGTTATAGACCACGTGGAAGAATTGAGCATCCTGTTGGGCGAAGCTGTAGAAACCGAGGCGCGCGTTATTGCGCCCTTTGATCCAGGAGATGGTCGCCTGTCCGCCTTCGTATTTCGAGGAGCGATTTTGGGTCGCGGCGCTGTGGAAATCATTTGGATCACTGGTGTAGTCGGCGCTGTTGTAGTGGAAGAATGGTGAAACAGTCAGCACCAGCCCTGGGCTAAACGTGCGCACCCAGGAGAAAGCGGCGAAGGAATCGTTTTCGCGGTTGGCGTCTCGCAGCATCGTGCCTGGATCATTTTGGGGATTGTTTGAGTCGAACGGCACCTGGTAAAAATCGCGCCGCGCTTGCGCAACGAAGCGCAATTGGTCCTGCGAATCCGCGTTGTAAATCAGCGAGACAAACCCGCCATAACCGTTCGCGGCGTCGTGGATCACTGCGGATGTCGGAGTCTGCAAGCCGAGATTGGTGCGATTGCCGGTGAGGCTGCCGTAATAGGCGAGGCGATTCGTGTGGCCGCCGAAATTGAGTTGGTCGTCGGTTTGATAGAAGTTGCCGGCGGAGAGGACGAGCTCGGCTTCATTGTTGCGCTCGAATCCGGTGCGCGGGGCGACGTTGAACACGCCGTAGGTCCGGTCGCCGTAATCGGCGGAGTAGCTGCCGCGCTGTGTCTCCACAGTATCAATGTCCTTGGGATCGATCTGCGGGCCGAGGTTGCTGGCGATATTGGTGTTGGGAATCGACACGCCGTCGATGAGCCAGCTTACCTGATGGCCGCCCCGGACGTGGAGCTGGTCGTGCGTGAAGTAAGCTCCGGGGATGTAGTTGGTGATCATCGCGAGGCTGTTGGTCCGCGCGGCGCCGGGAGTTTCCTGAATTTGCAAGCGGTCGACGAGAGTCGTCGGAGTGACGGTCTCCGTCTGCGCGGCGTCGGCGGAGACGATTACAGTCTGGTTTTGCGTAGGAAGGCGTAGCTCGAAATGCAAGATTGGCGCAGTGCCGGATAACACCGCGACGCTTTGCTGGTGCGCCACGAAGTTCGAATCAGACACCGTGACCGTGTATTCGCCGAGCGGTACGGCGTCAAAGTGAAACTGCCCGGCATCGTCCGTGCGCGCATTGAGAGTGAACTCCGATGCTTTCGCTTTCAATACAACCTCTATCCCGGAAACCGGGCGATGCTGAGGATCGTGGACAATGCCGCGCACCGTGCCAAAGACTGTAGCGAGACACGCGCCGGCAAAAGGCAAAACAAAAAGCACGAACAGCAAAACTCTGCGCATGAGAACTCTTTCTCCTAAAGAGGATTAATCGCGCGGCTTCAGAGCCGCGGCTGGGGTTAATCAGCGAATGTGGGGTGACACGACGGCGCGTCAGGCAGCCGCGGGGATGAAGCGAGGAGGGGGAGAAAGAGGCTCGATGGAACGTGGGAAATCCAAGGGCTTCGCAAGTTCGATTGGCGACGTGATCGCTTCGGATGGCGCGGTCCCCATAGATACAGGCAGCACGAAGGCAATCGGACTAACCAGCGAGCGTTCCGTATCATGGCAGCAAGACATGGAGCAGGCCATCATGCCGGACATGTCATGGCCGCAATCCATGTGATTTGCTGGCGCAGCCGGAGTTCTCTGGTGATGATGCGCGGGAATCGGGCACTGGCCGGACAGGCAGCAAGTCATTTGATACGAAGACCACGCCGCGCCTGCAAGCGGCGCGTAGAGCAAGACGACCATGAGCAAGCAGACGCTTGCGAGAATGGAACGGCGGCGATGTTGTCGCGCAGTCAGCATTTGGCACGAAGCCGGAATCTGTCGTCAGACACTATATCGTGAAGCGCCATAGTTTGCAAGCCGATTGATCAAGGGCGCTCTCGTCCCATTCACTATACGCCTTCTCTCTTGGTAGCATTCACCTGATGTCCGCCATCTTGGCAGTGGCCCATGCGCGCTTTGCTGCCGGGGCCCATCTTGACTTCGAGTGCGGTGCGTCGCAGACTCGATTTATGACTCACAGCTATATTCGATTTGATTTTGGCACGGACGAGGAAAGGGCGCAGCAAGCCCGGCATAAGCTGGATGGCTGGAGGCAGGCCTTCCGCCTCGACAAAAAGCTGCAATATAAGATGGACCGTCCCGAGAGCGCCGCTGCCGAGACTCCTTCCAAGCCAGAGCCCGCTGCGGCTGCCGCGGTGCCGGAGAAACCTAAAGGAAAGGCCGCGGAAAAGGCCAAGAGCAAGGCCGCTACCATCAAGGCGAGCACCCCGCCCCCGGAAAAACCATCCCCCGCCGCGAATGGGAAAGTCAGCCTGCTCGTCCGTCTGTATTTTTCCTCCCACGAAAAGCTCTCCGAACAGCGCTGGCTGGACCGCATCCCGTCCGAGGAGCCCTTCAAGAGTGCTTCACCGAAGGTTGTGTATCACAGCGATCCCGAATTCGAGTCGACGGACAAGCAATTCGAAGCTCTGGAGTGATTTGATCGGACGAATGGGTATAGAGCTCCGGAATACAAGGCCAAATTGGCTGCAAACCCCGGCCTCAAGGGATTGCCCGGAAACCCCAATTTGGACTGACGCTAATCGAAATCCGGTATAATTGAATTCCGCAGAGGCAATTTTCCGAATTCCCACTCGAGGGCAGAGCGAATGGCCTTACAAACCCGCGTCAGACTCGCAAAGCTTGACGCCCCCAAGGTTCACGGCCTCGATCACGACACCCTAATTCGCATTTACCGCACGATGTTCCTCTCGCGGCGGCTCGACGACCGCGAGATCCAACTGAAGCGCCAAAATAAAATCTACTTTCAGATCTCCAGCGCCGGGCACGAAGCCGTTTGCGCCGCCATGGGGCTCCTCCTGCGGCCGGGAGTCGACTGGATTTATCCTTATTACCGCGACCGCGCGCTTTGCCTCATGCTTGGCTTGACTCCTTTGGAGACCCTTCTTGCCGCCGTGGGTGCGAAGGACGATCCCAGCTCCGGCGGCCGGCAGATGCCGTCGCACTGGGGCCAGCCCAAGTTGAACATCGTCAGCAAGTCCTCCTGCACCGGTACGCAATTCGTACAAGCCGCGGGTGCTGCCGAAGCCACGCTCTATTACGAGGGACGGCCCAAGGCTTTGGCCCAAGCGAAGAAAGCTCCGCTCGGCGAATACGTCCATCACGAGCGCGACGAGATCGTTTACGTTTCGGGCGGAGACGGCGCGACCAGTGAAGGCGAGTTCTGGGAATCTTTGAACGTCGCGTGCGGTAAGAAACTTCCCCTGCTTTACCTGGTGGAAGACAATGGCTATGCCATCTCCGTGCCGGTGGAAGTTCAGACCGCCGGCGGAAGCATTTCGAAGCTCGTGCACAGTTTTCCCGGCTTGCATGTGGCGGAATGCGATGGGACCGATCCCATAGAAAGCTACTCGGTCAGCAAGGATGCCGTGCAGTACTGCCGCGAGCGCCGCGGCCCTGCCCTGATCCATGCCCACGTGACGCGCCCCTATTCGCATTCACTCTCCGATGACGAAAAATTATATAAGTCCGCCGAAGAACGCGAGGAAGAGGCGCGCCGCGATCCGATTTCCAAGTTCGCGCTTTTCCTAGTGCGGGAAGGCGTCCTCGATCAGAAACAGATCGAGCGCCTGGAAGCGGAAATCGACGATGAAGTCCGCGAAGCCGCCGACCAGGCGCTGACCGCCGAAGAGCCGTCCATCGACTCGGTTCGCATGAACGTGTATTCCCCGGACGTGGATCCCACGTCCGCCGCATTCGAAGCGGAACCCAAATTGCACGGTGCCCCAAAGACCATGGTTGAAATGGTTGCGCTGACGCTCGCCGACGAGATGGCCCGCGACGAGCGCATCACCGTTTTCGGCGAGGACGTCGCCGACGCCAGCCGTGAGGACCACCTCAAGCACGTAAAAGGGAAGGGCGGCGTCTTCAAAGCTACCGCGGGACTGCAGCGCAAGTATGGCGCCGACCGCGTTTTCAATACCCCGCTCGCCGAAGCCAGCATCGTGGGCCGCGCCATCGGCATGGCCACGCGCGGCCTCAAGCCCGTCGCCGAAATTCAATTCTTCGATTACATCTGGCCCGCCATGATGCAGATTCGCGATGAACTCTGCGTGATGCGCTGGCGTTCAAATGGCGCCTTCAAAGGCCCTGTGGTCCTTCGTGTGCCCATCGGCGGATACCTCACCGGCGGCGGCGTGTATCACAGCCAGAGCGGCGAATCGATTTTCACGCACTGCCCTGGCCTGCGAGTGGTGATGCCGTCCACGGCGCTCGACGTCGCCGGCCTTTTGCGCACCGCCATTCGCTGTGATGACCCGGTCATGTTCCTGGAACACAAGCACCTCTACCGCCAGCCGTACAACCGCGCGGAAAATCCCGGGCCGGATTTTACGATTCCGTTTGGCAAATCCCGCATGGTGAGAGAGGGCAGCGACCTCAGCATCATCACTTACGGCGCCGTCGTTCATCGCGCGGAAGTCGCAGCCGCGCAACTCGAGCGCGAAGGCGTCTCGGTGGAAATCATCGACCTGCGTTCGCTCTCCCCCTACGACTGGGAAGCCATTGCGGCCACCGTTCGAAAGACACACCGGATCATCGTGGCCTACGAAGATATGTTGAGCTGGGGCTATGGCGCGGAGATCGCCGCGCGCATCGCCGACGAACTCTTCGAGGAATTGGACGCCCCGGTTCGGCGCGTTGCGGCCATGGATACCTTTTGCGCCTACCAGCCCAAGCTGGAGGACGTAATCCTGCCCCAGACGAGCCACATTACGGCCGCGGTGAAGCAGCTTCTGGAGTATTGAGCCGATGGGCTTTAGAATATTCCCCCAGGAAACTTTTTCGACCCCATTTACGTATTTATCGTTAGGTATGCCGGATAGAATCGCTCTGTAGGGGTGATCCAATGACCTGCGTAAGCTGCCAAAAAGACATTGCCGCCGGTTCGAAGTTTTGCTACAACTGCGGCGCCAAGCAGCCCGAAACTCCTCCGCCCGGCCTCTCGCCAGAGACAGGCGGCAAGCGTAGACTGATGCGCTCGAGCACCGATAAAAAGATCGCGGGTGTCTGCGCCGGCTTGGCCGACTATTTTGACCTCGATCCCACGATCGTCCGGGTCCTGTGGTTTCTCGCCGTGTTTTTTGCCGGAACCGGCTTCCTGGCCTATATCATTCTGTGGATCGTGCTTCCCTTGGCTCCCGCTGGAGTAATACCGACCTCGGCGGCCACGGCTTCTTAAGCTACTAGCAAGAATAAAGCGCACGGATCATTGGGTTATGATTCAGTTTCCGACCTGCGCGTGAATCAGGCTGCTTGCAACAACGGAACCAAGCTAGGCGCTGTTCTACGGCGTGCTGAAAAATTCCCACATGGCTGGTGCCGTGGCGGCATCTCCGGGCAGCTTCGTAACGCCGAGTCCTTCGAGCGTCAGGCGAAGAACACTTTCATGTTGATAGAAAGCGATGGACTTGTAGCCACGCTTGGCCAGAGGGCTGACCAAGACGGCGGCTACGTGGCCGCCACCGGAAGTGATGTCGAGAGTGTCGGCCTCATCGAACACGATGATGAGCAGGCCATCGACCTGAAACTGCGGGCTGTGAATGAGCGGGTCGATGTTGGTTTTGAGCCAGGCATCAGCGAAGCTAAGCGAGCAGTCGTGCGCGTCGTTGCAAAGATTGGGGACGATGAAGGAGTAGTTGGGTAGGTTGGCGGTGTTGAGATCGGCGGCGAGTTGAGTGAAGGGCACGAGATTTTGGGCCTGCTTTGCATCGTTCTGCACGTCGGTGAAATAGGCGAGCGGATTATGGCGGACGGCGTAGCGCCCTGTGTCTCCGCCGGTGTAGCTGACCGAGGGAATATCTTCAGCGTAAGACTTCCAGGTTTTGCCCGCGGCGAAGAGGTCACGGACGACGTTGTTTGCATCGACGGGAAAGTTGTGCGGCGTGACGAGGTCGGTGAGCGAGAGAGGCGCGAGAGTCTGTCCGGTGGTGAGCTCGAAATAGTTTGGACTCGAGGGATGCGCGTCGGCGAAGTAGTTTGCTGCGAGGCCGTACTGGTTGGCGAGGCTGTTCAAGTAGGGCATCGCGGGATTAGCGATGACGTTACTGTAATTGGCGTTTTCCTCGACGACAACGAAGACGTGGCCAAACCGTACGCTCTGCGCGGGCGGCGGAGGGGTGTTGGCTACCTGTGCCGTGCAACCGGCCAGCGCTAGGACGCAGAAGGCAAGCGCGAGCAATCGAAGCCGGGCGGCTGACAGAATGTGTAAGCGGGTGGCATACATGTAACTGGACCTAAGTATCGAACTTTCTCTTAGAAAATTCAGCCGGTGAGCCGCTCCGAATGGTCCGGAACACTCTATTGAGGCACCTGCTGATCCTGGCTTAATCGCTGGTGTCCGTCTGTCCAGTTTGGGACACTTACGCCGAAAGGAAGGGTAGCTGCCGGCGCTATGGACCATCCAGGTGGCCAGACACAATTCAGCCGCCATGTCCGCGACGTCAAAGACTGGACGTATTTTTCGCTGTCGTATGCTGCCCGCTGCAATGCGGCGACTTTGCTAATGATTATCTGGATGAGCGTGGCGCCAATTCCAGTATTGCCCCTGCTCCCTCTTGTTCGCCTTCGAGAATTCGTGAGAATTCTTGTGGCGTTCCGTCTGGTACTGCCCCCAGGCGCGATTCTCGTTGTCATCCCAGTTGTGATAATCCTTGTGGTTTCTATCGTAGACTCGGATTTGAACGCTGGCCTCTTGAGCTGCTGGTGCGGCTAGAATTGACACTGGCGCCACAAGGGCGGCGGTCAGCAATAACGAAGATAAATAACGATGTGTATGGTGCATCTTGCAGTCCTCCAAATTCAGAATGTCCGCCTTCGGATTTGCGGTACCTTATAACTGTGCATCTTGCGTCGGCTAATGTATGTCACTTAAAGCACATATGTATGGGAAAGTTTCTGAGAAACGCGATACGCGAAGAAGTGCCATTTCGCGCCTCCGCACGTTCAGGGCGTATCGCGGCGCACTCGGGGAGCAAACGCGAGACTCGTTGCGCCCCAATCGCCACCTAGGCGGGCCCATCGCTGTTGAGCCGGTTTACCGGGAATTGACCCGGTAAAGATGGCTCGTCCGGCTGGGAATTACTTTGCGAACTTTGAATACTTCTGGGGCCGGGAACCGCCGCCTTCGAACAGGGGATGGTCGAGGGACAATCGTCCTGCGCCGACGGTGGCGAGCGCGAAACTTCCCGCCAGCATCGCGAGAGGAAATTCGTAGTTGTGCACCGCCAGGTAGCTGCCCGTGCTGTGGACTTTCCAGATGGCCACGCCCATTTCGATAGCCAGAAGCAGCGCCGCCGCCCTTGTAAACAACCCTAAGACCAAAAGCAGTGCGCCAAAAACTTCCAATACTCCGGAAATATAAACGAAGTATCCCGGCAGCCCGTGCTGCACGAAGAAGCCCTGCATCTCCGCGCCGGAGTGTGTCAGCTTGGGATAACCGTGCGAGAAGAAAATCAGCCCGAGAACCAGGCGGAGGACCAGCAACCCAAGCGGCTGAAGGGAATTGAGAGACTTCATGAAAAATCCTCCGCGATTTGTGGTAAAAGCCCGATTCGTTGCAAGAGATTGAATCGAACGCTTCAGAATTCTATCAGGAACAGGTCACCTCGGAAGGAGGGCCCCGCAGCTTCTTCAATGCCGCCGCGCAGGCGAGGCGGCCACGGCGCTGGCGGCGTTTCAGGTACAATCTTTAGCGAATCACGAAGAGCAACGGGGAATCATGCCCAGCGTTGAGACGATTGGTGTCGGCCGTGGCGGAAGCGACGCCGGGGATCTGCGTGGCGTCAGCGGCGGCGTGGAACGCGCCGTATTCCACCCATCTCCCTTGCCTGCCGCCGGCGCTTCGCCCGAAGGCGGCGCATGAGGAGGAAAATCCTCATTGCCGTGCCGCTGCTGGCCCTGGTGGCTCTCCTGGCCTGGATGCTCCGCCCCAAGCATGAAACGCTCGGCGAAGCGTTCGTCAGCGAAAAAGTCGCGCCGCTCCTGAGCGGCATCGCGCAAGTCCGCGAGCAGATGGGACTACTGCATTACGGCGAGCGTGTGGACGTGCTCGGCAGGCGCAATGACTACGCGAAAGTGCGGACCAGCGCAGGCGCGGTCGGCTGGGTGGAGAGCCGCCAGTTGATGGAGCCGGCCCTGTGGCAGCGCAGCATCAAGCTGCTCGACCAAGTGCGAGGAATGCCGGTGCAGGCGCGCGGGCGCACCAAGGTCTCCACCAATTTGCGCGTGCAGCCTGGGCGCACGGAACCGCGCGTCTATCAATTCGGGCGAAACGTTCCCGTTGAAATTGTGGGCCGCGCCGTGGCCGATTGGGTGCAAGTCACCGACGAGAAAGAAGCTTCGAATGAGCCGCAAGAAACGAAGAAAGAGGACTGGTTCCTGGTCCGCGGCATCGCCACGCGGCCGCCCGGGGAAGCCTCGGCTCGCGCAGCCGAAACCACAAATACGACGCAGCCTGGCGATCAGACCGTGCCCATTGCGGGATGGGTGGTTTCGCGATTCGTGGAGTTGGATTTGCCGGACCCCGTGCGCGAAGGAGCGTCTTCCGCAAACATCCGTCCGCTGGCATGGTTCGAATTGAATCGCGTGAGCGACCCCTCTGGCGACAAGCCGCAGTACCTGATGGCGGCGACGCGCGGGCCGGAAGGTCAAGTCTGCGATTTCACGGCACTGCGCGTTTACACCTGGTACGTCAAGAAGAGCCGGTACGAGACCGCGTTTATCGAGAATAATCTGTGCGGCCAACTGCCTGTTCGCCTTGGCAAAGGACCCAAGGGCGAACCCGAGTTTCGCTTCCGGGAGATGGATGGCAATAAAGGAGAGCGTGTCTACCGATTGATCCAGACGGTTGTTCGCCGCATCCGGCAACCGGGTGAGACCGTCGGAAAACACGCCTCGGCTAAGCAAACAAAGCCAGCAGCAAGATAACTCATTTGGTTCAAGATCTTTTGCCATTGGACATGACGGTCGGATGGAATGTGGCCTGCTAAAGAAGCCGCTCGGGCTCTGAGTTCGAGAGGCTAAGGCGGAGAGAGAAACGATGACGCTGCATATCACGGAGGCGGACGTGCGGGCGGTGTTGACGATGCCGCTGGCGGTGGAGGCCGTGGAAGAAATTTCGCGCAAGCAGGCCACGGGGGAAGTAATCGTGCATCCGCGCCGGCGATTCGAGCTGGCGGCCGGTGGATTCTTTCACTACATGGCCGCGGCGGATTTTTCCTCGGGCTTCGTTGCCATGAAGCAGTACACCTACGTGCGCGGCAAGCTGCGTTTTCTTGTGCCGCTCTACGAGATGGCCACCGGCGATTTGGTGGCGATGATTGAAGCGGATTACATGGGGCAGCTACGGACCGGCGCGGCTTCCGGCGTGGCCACGAAATACCTGGCGCGGAAAAATTCCCGCGTCGCTGCCATCATCGGCGCCGGCGGCCAGGCGAGGACGCAACTCGAAGCGGTGGCCGGCGTTCGAAAGCTGGAATCAGCGCGCGCCTACGGGCGCGACGCCGCCAAGCGCGAAAAGTTCTGCGCGGAAATGTCTGAACGGCTGGGCATTCCGGTGCATCCGTGTTCATCGGGGGCAGAGGCCGTGCGCGGCGCGGACATCGTCTCCACCGCCACTACTTCCGCGCAGCCGGTTGTCACCGGTGCGGACCTGTCGCCCGGCGTGCACATCAACGCCATCGGCGCAAACCACGCGCACAAGCGCGAGCTGGACGATGAAGCCGTCGCCAGCGCCGATATCATTGTCGTGGATTCCGTCGAGCAATCGCGACAAGAAGCGGGCGACCTGATCATCGCTTTTCATGGCGATGAAATCTGCTGGACAGGCGTCAAGAAACTTTCTGAAATTGTCGCCGGGAAAGCCAGCGGCAGGACCAGCGATACGGAAGTCACGCTTTTCAAATCGAACGGGATTGCGTCCTGGGATCTGGCCGTGGCGATGAAAGTTTATGCGAGGGCGCGGGAGAAAAACCTTGGCAGGGAATTGCCGTTGTGGAGTGAGGGCGCGAAAAGCTAGGAGAGCAGCCTAGTTGCTCTTTTCCTGTAGCCTGCGATGCAATGCATCGTGCAGCCGGAACTTCACGTCGGCCGGCAGTTCGACAGTCTTCGAGTCGCAGAAGACATCCACGGTCAGCCTGGTTTGATCAACCACCATCTTGCAATCTACACAGTGCTCGAGATGGCGTTCGAGTTCCTGCCTCACCGGTAGCTCGAGTTCTCCGTCCAGGTAATCGGAAATCTCGCGAATGACGCCCTTGCAATTCAATTTGCGACACCTTGCCGGAAATAACGATTCAGCTTCTCCCGGAGTTTGAGACGGGCCCGCAGCAGGCGGGATTTTACCGCAGGAATCGAGATTCCGAGCGCCTTGGCAGTCTCTTCAGTGGAAAGTTCTTCGACGTCGCGCAGCACGAAAACAACGCGGAAATCCGGCTCCAGCTTGTCGATGACCTGGGACAGGATTTCGTGCATTTCCGATTGCGCAAAACGCTGCTCCGGGCTTGGCCCCCAATCCTCGAGTTCACGGGGCACGAGGTCTTCTTCCCCCTCAATCGGTTCGTCGAGCGAAAACTGGTTCGGGCGGCGCTTGCGCAGCCGCATTAGGGCTTCATTCGCCGCGATGCGCACCAGCCAGGTGTAAAAGCGCGAGTCTTCCTGGAATTCCTTGAGGTGCGCGTAAGACTTGAGGAAAGCATCTTGCATCGCGTCCTCGGCGTCTTCGCGATTCCGCGTGATGTTCATGGTCAGCCGGAAAATTTTCGCTTCGTAACGGTTCACGAGTTCTTCGAAGGCATGGGTGTCGCCGCGCTTGGCGGCGGCTACGAGAAGGTGCTCGTCGTCGCGCGCAACGCTAGAAGGCAGGCGGTGGGGGTTCGTGGCGCTCAAAGGCATTAGCAGGCCGATTGGCGGCCGCATCCTCGCTTCCGGAACTAATAGGGTAGCACAGAGCATTGAGCGCTTTCGTCGTTCTCGCGTTTAGATGCTCTTGCTGACCATGAGATTCAGGAAACGTATTAAGGTTACGGTATGGCCGTCCTTTGAGAGAATCATGGAACTGATCGCGGTTCCGAGGCCATGCCCAAGTTATTCATTGCGAGGTACTTAGGCCACGATGCCGGGAACCCTGGCGTCTCCAAGTGGCGGCAGGATGCTCATAACGGACTGGCCGCTAGCATCGAAAAGCGTGCTCACCAGTTCACGGGCCGTAGTAAAATCCAGGGCATAGTAAGCTAGCGCGATGCGAACACTCCCCGACCACCTCCGCAAAGGCATGAAACTCGTCATCGTGGGCTGCAACCCGAGCGAGTCTTCGGTCCGCGTGGGCCATTATTATGCTGGCCGCGGGAACGAATTCTGGCCCATGCTTTATGAGAGCGGCGTCGTGCCGGAGCCGTTCGATTACCACGACGACAAGCGGGTGATCGAATTCGGCGTCGGGCTGACCGACCTGGTGAAGCGCCCCACGAAAGGAATCGAAGAACTGAAGCGCGAAGACTATGCCGAAGGCCGAATCGTGCTCTCGCAGAAGCTCGAAGAGTTCGCTCCGCATGTCGTGGCTTTCAATGGGAAAGTGACTTACGAACAGTTTTCCCAGCGAAAATGTAAATTTGGCATCCAGAAAGAACTGCTCTACGGCGCGCGCGTGTACGTTCTGCCTTCCACCAGCGGCGCGAATGCCACCGGCAAGAGCGAGAAGCTGCGGCATTTCAGAAAACTGGCGCAACTCGTTGCGCGCATCGGCAAAGAACACGAGGCCCGGAGCCACTGAACGGAGTTTCCCATGAGCAACAGTCCACAACCCGCGCAAGCCGGACCGGTCCTTCTGGAAGCGAAGCATGAGGGCATCGCCACATTGGTGCTGAATCGCCCCGACCGGTTGAATGCGCTGAACAACGAACTGGCCTCGGCGCTCAACGAGGCGCTGGGGCGTATCGCAGAGGATGACAGCGTAAGCGTCGTGGTGATTACCGGGGCGGGTCGCGCCTTTTGCGCAGGCGGAGATCTTGCCGCGATCGGCAAAGGCCGGCAGGGCCGCGAGACGCAGTCCTTGGAGCCGCTGTTGCGCATGGGTATGCAAGCGGTTCTCAAGATGCGCACCATTCCCCAGCCGGTGATTGCGGCTGTGAACGGTGCTGCGGCGGGCGCAGGCATGAATATTGCCCTGGCTGCAGATATACGAATCGCAGCGGAGGAGGCGACATTCGGCCAGAATTTTGCAAAGGTCGGCCTCTTTCCAGATTATGGCGGCACGTATTTTCTACCGCAGCTTGTGGGACCGGCGAAAGCCGCCGAGCTTTTCTATACCGGGGACATGATCGATGCGAAAACGGCGTTGGGCCTGGGCATCGTCAATCATGTCGTTCCGGGCGCGCAACTCGAAGCCGAGGTGAAATCGCTCGCGCAGAAAATTGCGCTCGGGCCAGGCGTGGCCATACGGGCTGTAAAAAAGACGCTCTTCGGGAGCGAGAAGAAAGAGCTCTCGGAGGCTCTTGAGCGAGAGGTTCAGGAGCAGATTGGCTGTTATCTCTCCGAAGATTGCAGCGAGGGAATCCGCGCGTTTTTCGACAAGCGGCCTCCGAAATTTCAGGGCAAGTAGCCTTCCCGGTTCAAGCCCCGCGACGATCATGACTACGCGCCGCGAAACGAAGCGGCTTCGGCTCCAACAGCGCGCGCCGATTAGAATAGGAGAAGCGATGGACGAATTGGAAATTACGCCCGCGGACGTGAAAGCGCGGCTGGACCGCGGAGAAAAATTGTTTCTTGTCGATGTGCGCGATCCCTGGGAGCACGCGGTATGCCGGATCGAGGGCGCAAGACTTTTGCCGCTCGGTTCGCTGGCGGCGAGTCTGCAGACGCTTCCGGACGTGGACGAAGTGATTTGCTATTGCCATCACGGGATGCGCAGCCTGGATGCGGCGGCGTGGCTGCGGTTTCAGGGCATTGAAAAAGCAAAATCCTTGGCCGGCGGAATT
>Ga0207107_1103_pt1 | contig 19349 bp, 15 predicted proteins | sample Alteio_BWMinHeat_75_FD_153555 | JGI IMG/M metagenome (GOLD analysis project Ga0207107, IMG submission 153555) | Enriched cells from forest soil in Barre Woods Harvard Forest LTER site, Petersham, Massachusetts, United States -... | ecosystem: Environmental > Terrestrial > Soil > Temperate forest >... | reverse complement strand
AGCTAGCAATTTGCGGAGGATGTCGTTTACGGCTTGGGGGTTGGCTTGGCCGCGGGTGGCCTTCATTACCTGGCCTACGAAGAATTTGAAGACGCCTTCGTTGCCGGCTTTGAACTTGGCCACATTGTCCGGATTTGTCGCGATGACTTCGCGGGCGGCTTGTTCGATGGAGGTGTCACTTACTTGGGCGGCTAGGCCCTCGGCGGCTACGATTTCGTGGGCGGCGCGGCCGGATTCGAACATGGTGGCGAAGACTTTTTTGGCGACGGTCGACGTGATTTTTGCGGATTCGACCAGCTTCAGTAATTCGGCTAGGGCGGCGGGCGAGACGGGGCTCGCGGTAATTTCCTTGGCGGAATCTTTCAGGGCGCGGAGAAGTTCGGTTTGCATCCAGTTGGCGGCGGCTTTGCCGGGGGCGCCGGCTTTGACCACAGATTCGAAATAATCGGCGAGGGCTTGCATGCTGGTGAGGACTTCGGCGTCGTAGTGTGTGATGGCGTAAGAAGTGACGAAGCGGGCGCGCTTGGCTTCGGGGAGTTCGGGGAGGGTGCGGCGGACTTCTTCGCACCAGGCGGCGCTGATGTGGACAGGCAGGAGATCGGGCTCGGGGAAATAGCGGTAGTCGTGGGCCTTTTCTTTCGAACGCATGGAGACGGTGCGGCTTTCGGCTTGGTTCCAGAGGCGCGTCTCTTGCGAGATGCGACTGCCGGATTCGAGGACGGCGATGTGGCGCTCGATTTCGAATTCGAGCGCTTTTTGGAGAAAGCGGAAGGAGTTGAGGTTTTTTACTTCGACCTTGGTGCCGAATTCTTTTGAGCCGCGCGGGCGCACGCTAACGTTGGCGTCGCAGCGGAGCGAGCCCTCTTCCATGTTGCCGTCGCTGACGCCGGTATAGAGGAGGATCTGGCGGAGTGTGGTGAGGTAGGCGTAGGCCTCTTCGGGTGTGCGCATGTCCGGTTCGGAGACGATTTCGCTGAGGGGGGTGCCGCAGCGGTTGTAGTCGATGTAGGCCTTGGTGGCAGATTGCGAAAAACCTTCGTGGAGATTTTTGGCGGCATCTTCTTCGAGATGGAGGCGGGTGATGCCGATGCGTTTTTTTGCCCCATTCACTTCGACTTCGAGCCAGCCGCCGGTGGCCAGGGGCAGCTCATATTGGGAGATTTGGTAGCCCTTGGGGAGGTCGGGGTAGAAATAATTTTTGCGGGCGAAGCGGGAATGATCGTGGACGGTGCAATTCAGGGCCAGCGCGGCGCGCATGGCCATTTCGACGGCGCGCTTGTTCAGCACGGGGAGGGTGCCGGGCAGGCCGAGGCAGACCGGGCAGACGTTGGTGTTGGGCGGATCGCCAAAGCGCGTGGAGCAGCCGCAGAAGATTTTGGTGCGCGTGAGGAGTTGGACGTGGACTTCCAGGCCGATGACGGGCTCGTATTTCGCGAGCACTTCCGGCACGAGGGATGCCGCCTCTGGAGTGGATTTCGGCATAAGGGAACAAAGATTATAGCATCAGCGGGCAGGGTGACTGAGGGATTGGGGAAACTGGCGGGTGTAGGCGTTGATGGCGTTGCGGGCGGTCATGGTTAGATTCGGCGGGAGCTGATCTAGGGGAAACCAGCGGACTTGGCGGGTCTTGCGCGGTTCGCAATTTTTGGCGCGGCCAACGGCTACGCGGCCCAAGTAGGCGGGAGAGACCCAGTGGTGGCTTTCCTGGGGCAGGAGGTGGTCGGTGACGCAGAGAAGACCTTCGATGGAGATCGTGACGCCGACTTCTTCGAGGGCTTCGCGGAGGGCGCAGTCGTGAAGAGTTTCGAGGTATTAGAGCTTGCCGCCGACGATGCTCCAGCAGCCTGCTTCAGGAGCCAGCTTGCGAAGAGTGAGGAGCGCGCGGTGGCGGTGGTCGAGGATGAGGACACCAACGCCGACTCTTGGGAGAGGGATTGGTGCGAGGCGATTATTTTGCGGTGGCATGGATTGTGGTGGAAAGGGGCGCAGCATGCTGCGCCCCCTACAATTTCAATCGGCTGAGGCGCGCTGGCGGGAGGCGTTCAGCGCGGGGAGGAAACGTTCAGCCAGGGCGTAGCCGCCGAAGAGAAAAGCGGCGTAGAGGGCGTCGCCGGCGAGGGTGTTCCAGAAAAGGGGAATGGCGGCGACGTAGCAGCCGACGAGACCGGAAAAGTTATGAGGATAGGTGTTCATGAATTGCCAGACGGCGAAATTGCTGACGAAGAAAAACTGGATGGCCCCTGCGAGCGTGGCGAGGCTGATACGGGCGACGGTGCGGCGATCCCGGAGCCAGAGGCCGATGGCGACACTGATGAGGAAACTGGCGTAGATGATGGGGATTATTTTGTAGAGGCCGATGAAGATGTCGCCGGCAAAGAGCGCGAGGAGCGGGAAGAGGAAGGCGAGGCGGCGGTCCTTGAGGACCGCGCCGGAGAAAAGCGCCATGGCGCCGACGGGCGTTAAATTCCACGGGTGCGGGGCGATGCGCAGGGCGGCGGCTAGAATAATTAGAACGAGCGCCAGCAAAGTGCGATACAGCAGAGTTTCTTTTTGAGAGATTTCGACGTTCATTTTGGTGTTTCCTCCAGTTGCGGCAATAGATCACAAAATACAAAACCATCGCGGTTGACGATTTCTCCCGTTCGAATGGGGATGGGAGATTGAAAGATGGGGCCATCGAAGACGAACGTGTGGAACTCACCGTTTTCGCCGCAGGGATCGGCGCTTGGCGGGAGATCGCGGAAGAAGGAATCGTCGAGTTCACGGCCGGAGAAGCTGGGATCGAGAACTTTGGTGTCGATGCAGGCGGCGATGGCGCGGAAATGCTGGTCGTGGAAATGGCGGATTAATTCGCGCGTGTCGCGTTTCCAGATGGGGAAGAGAGCGGTCATGCCGATGCGGGCGAGGTTTTTTTCGCGGTAGGCGCGAAGGTCTTCTAGGAAGATGTCGCCGAAGGCGACTTGACGGATGCCGTGGTTGTAGAAGAGGCAGAGAGCTTCTTCCATGCGGGCTTCGTAGATAGAGTTGACGCATTGCGGTGGGATACGAACTTCGTGGAGCGGGAGGCCGATGGATTCGGCTTGACGCTGGAGAAGTTCGCGGCGGACGCCGTGCATGGCGATACGGTCGTAGCCTTCGGTGACGGTGGTGAGAAGGGCGACGACTTTGAAATGGTTCTGCTGGAGCAGCGAGTGCAACGCCAGGGCGCTGTCTTTGCCGCCGCTCCAGCAGAAGAGGATCGGTTCGGGTGTGGTCATGAAAAGTCTTTCGTTGTCAGTCCGAGACAAAGAGCGGACAGCCTCGGAAGGCCGTCCCTACAAGTTCGCCCGCAAGCAGGCGGACGGGTCTGAAGACCCGCCACTACATGGCACGTGGAACCGAGCCGGGGCATTAGTTGCGGCCAGTGAAGCGATAGCTCATGCCCAGGCGAAAATCGCGGCCGAGGGCGGGGAAGCCGATGGCTTCCTGATACTGCTTGTCTAGGAGGTTGGTGACGCGGCCGTAAAAGGAAAGGCCTCTTCCGAAAGCGTAATTGGTGGCCACGTCGAAGCGGGCGTAGCCCGGATTCCGAGTGAGGCAAGGGCCAGTACAGACGTTCCCGATTATGAGGCTGTCAAAATCGCTGTCGGTGCGCACGCCGGTGAAGTAGCCGGCGAGGTTGAAATTGACATGGCGAAAGGTGGCGTTGAGCCAGAGATTGCCGGAGCTCACCGGGCGGCGAAGGAGATGATTGCCGGGTTGCTCGAAAGGGAAACTGGTAGGGACGGCCTTGAGGACGCGGGTGTCGTCGTAGGAGTAGTTTCCTTTCAGGACGAGCCAGTGATTGAGATGCGCTTCACCGGACCAATTGAGGCCGCGAGCGCGGGCAGCATCGATATTGAAGTACAGCTTTTCGTGGCCGCCGAAGCACATGGAATTGGCCGGTCCCTGCTGCTGGTCGATCAAATCGTGAAACTGGTTGGCAAAAAAGGTGGCGGAAATACGAAAGCGATTGGCGCTGAAATATTGATCGAGGCCGACGTTAACGGTGCGGCCGCGCTGCGGGCGCAAAGAGGGATCGCCGGGGTTGCAGGGATCGGAATCGAAGGATTCGAAGATGGTGGGCTCTTCGATGCCCTGTCCGTAAGAGATTCTGGCGCGCGTGTCTCCCAAGAGACCCTGGGAATAGCGGAGCGCGTAGACGGCGCCGACACGAGGCACGACACGAGTACCGAAATTCGTGTTGGCCTCGGCGCGAGCGCCAGCGCTGAGAGTGAGACGGGAGAGCGGCTGCCAGCGGGCGTCGAGGAAGCCGGCTTGATTGTTGCGGCGCGCATGGAGGCCGCTGTTATTGTTAGGGTCGGCGTTTTCGACTTCGTATTGATAGCCGGCGGTAACGGCGCCCTGGCGGAAAGAATAGGTGGATTGTTCGAGGAAGCCGGCGCGATTGAATTGAGCGGTTTCGAAAAAGCTGAATTGCGGAGAGGTCAAATCGGGAAAGCCGTTGGTGTCCAGGAAGCGCGCTTCCATGCCGGAGATGCGGTGGACCCAGTGGGAACCGGTCTTGAAGGTCCAGCTAAGATTACCGGAAAGCTGGCGTTCATCGTCGTAGGCCGTGGGGTCTGGTGGAAAAAAGGCAGCGAGGAGAGTCTGGCCGGGAGTGCCGGCGAAACTGACGTTGCTGCGAACGGTGAGGCGGAGCTGATTCGAATCGGAGAAGCTGTAACCTAAGTTGCCGGCGAAGCTGCGGTTTAAGAAGGCGTCGTTGACGCCCTGGCCGTCGGTATGGAAGTAGGAGCCGGCCACGGAGTAGTCGAATTTGTGGAGGAGTCCGCTGACTTGGGCTCCGCCGCGAGCGGAAGAAAAGCTACCGCCCTCGGCGAAGAGATTGACTTCGGGGATGCGCGTGGAACCCTGGTGGCTGACGATTTGAATGACGCCGGACATGGCGTCGGTGCCGTAGAGAGCGCTCTCGGCGCCGTGCACGAGCTCGACTTTGTCGACGTTATCGAGCGTGAGATTGGTGTAGATGAGGTCGCCGCCGGGGAGATTCACGGGAGTGCCGTCAATGAGCACTTTGGTGAAGCTGGAATTGCCGCCGTCAACGAAGATGGTGGTGAAGCCACCGATCGTACCGGTGCGTGCGAGGCTGACGCCCGTTTGCGTGGCGAGGAGGTCGGGGAGCGAAACGGCTTGGCGCTGCTCGATTTCCTGACGGCCGATGAGATCGACCGGAGCGGGGGTGTGGTCGAGATCGAGCGGCTGGGCATTGGCGGTGACGACGACGTTTTCTGAAACACGCTGAATTTCGAGACGGAGATCGAGCGAGCGATTTTCCGTGGCGGCCAGATCGAGAACGAAGTCACGAGCGACAAAAGACGGGTGCTGGAAATGAATGTGGTAGCGGCCTGGCGGAACGGCGAAGACGTAGGCACCGTCAGGGCTGGAAATCGCCGACCAGATGCGCGCGTTTGGGTTGTTCTCAAGCTGGGCGGTGACTTTGACGTTGCCGACGCCATAACTGGAGAGATCCGTGAGGCGTCCGGAAAGATGGGCATCGGATGAATTGCTTTGCGCTTGGGTAGAAAAACTGATTACTGGAACTGCTAAGAGAAGAAAAGCAGCACGAAGAAGAGACGTTTTCATTTTGTCCTCCGCTCCCTCTCGCGCGGGAGTTGAAGGTTGTCCGGTACGATGGAAATGAATCGCACGGCTGCGAACTTCGCCGGTCTCCTGGCTTGGCGGTAGCTCCGGGCCTTTTTGATCAGGACCGTTGCGGGGCCTTCCCGCGGGGCCGCTCAGCGAAGGAGCGATCGGCCGCAGTGGCCTGCGCACTAACTGAATCCGCCTTACAGTCGCGCGGCGGCGACGGCTTACTAGTTGACGATTCCGAAGAGGCTGGAACGGGCAACCCGTCTTCCCGAGCACGAAGTTCGCGGTGAATGTGGTCCGCAGCGCGGGGCCGCGGGGTTGGGGTTAACGAGAAGCAGGGCGCCCCGACCGGGTCGGGGCGCCCCTACATTTTTTTACTGCGTTCCAGATAAAACGGTGACGCGTGGCCGCCCGGAGGAGCCCAGCTCTACCGAAAGCGGCGTCTGAAAAACCTGTTCGAGCAATTCGCGCTGATAAATGCTTGACGGTGGCCCGACGCGCAAGCAGCGGCCACGCTGCATCAGGACGATTTGATCGGCGTACTCTGCGGCGAGATTCAATTCGTGCGTCACGACGACGACGGTGTAACGGTTCTCGGCGGCGAGGCGGCGAAGAGCGTCGAGCAAGCCGACCTGCGCGGCGATATCCAAGTGGAGAGTGGGCTCGTCGAGCAGGAGAAGAAGCGGCTGCTGAGCCAAAGCGCGCGCGAGGATTATACGCTGTTTTTCGCCGCCGGAAATTTGGTCCATCCAGCGGTCGCTCAGATCGGCGGCACCAACCTGGGCGAGAGCGTTCTTTGCGATGAGGACGTCGTCTTCCGATTCGAAGCGCAGCGAGCGCCCGTGGGAATGGCGGCCTTGGAGGACGAATTCCCAGGCGCGCGCGGGGAAGAGCAGGGTGCTTTCCTGCTGGACTACGGCGATGCGCTGGGCGCGAGTGCGCGGAGTGAGCGAATGAGTGACGAATCCGTCGAGCAGAATGCGTCCGGAGAGGGGTGCGAGTGCGCCGGAGATCAATCTTAACAGCGTTGATTTGCCGCTGGCGTTGGGGCCGAGGATGGCGACGATTTCGCCGGGCCTGGCCTGAAAACTGGTGGCTTCGAGAGTGAAAAGCGGAGCCTGCCCCGGATTTGCGGAATGGGCGTAACTGACCTGCTCCACACTTAAGCGTATTTCATTGGCCAAGCGGCTGGCCTCGGCAAGATGGCGCGCGTGAGAGGAAGCGGCGGTCATGTGAGCCTCTTCCGGAGGAGGTAGATGAAGAGGGGTGCGCCGATAACCGCAGTCACGGCACCGACCGGCACTTCCGTCGGGGCAACCACGGTGCGCGCCAGAGTATCGGCCACGACGACGGCAATGGCGCCGCCGATCGCAGCCGTAGGCAGTAAGGTGCGATGATCGGAGCCAAAGATGAAGCGCATTATGTGCGGCACGATTAAGCCGACGTAGCCGACGACGCCGCTGACGGAAACCGCCAATCCAGTCAGAAAAGAAGCAGCAATGTAGACGACCAAGCGAACTCGGGGCACGTCAACACCGAGGTGCATGGCTTCCTTCTCACCGGCGAGGAGCAAATTCAAATCCGAAGCTGTCGTGTAAATTGCGCCAGCGGCGACAAAGAACCCGATGCCGAGAAACCAGTAAACGCTCTTCTGCAGGGGGGTAGAGAGATCACCCATTAGCCAGAAGGTGATGCCGCGGAGGCTGCCCGTCAGCGTGCTCATCAGAAACATGATGATAGCGGAAAGAAAGGAGCCGGTGATGACGCCGCCGAGGAGCAAAGTGGTGCTGTCAATCTGTCCCTCGTGACGGCCGAGAAAATAGACGGCAGCGATGGTCGCCGCCGCGCCGAGAAAAGCTCCCAGCGGAGTGAGGAGGGCAGAGAACACGGGTGAAAGCGCCAGGTGCGGCTCGGCGATGAGCGCCAGGATGGCGCCCAAGGACGCTCCGCTAGAGACACCCAGCACGAATGGATCGGCAAGCGGGTTGCGCAGGAGAGCCTGGAAACTGGTGCCTGCAACGGAGAGAGACGCGCCGACAATGATGCCGAGAAGAATGCGCGGCAAGCGGATATTGAGAATAATCAGACCGTAATCGGTAGAGATCTGGCTGCTCTGCCCAAAGATGACGCGCAGCAAGTCACGCCCGAGCGCATAAAGGGAAACGGGCACGGCGCCAAACTTCAGCGCGACGATCACAACGAAAAACAAGATCACAATCAAGATCAAGCATTGAAGAAGGAGGCGGCGAAGGGTCAACGGGCGCATACGCGGCCTCCGCAATTTGCACTGTCTTTCCGCAAACCAGCCAATAGGAAGAATGATTGAGCAAAAGACGCTTGGTTTCGCGGCGTAATTTCTTTTTCCATTTTGCCTTTGCCGCTTTCCGGCTTTTCGGCGAAGGCATCCGGATGAAGCTGTCGCGCAAGATCTTCGATCGCCGAAATGATGCGCGGCGCGGGACGATTCACGGCATCGCTGATGACAGCGTAACGGCGATTGTTGACGGCTTCCAGCATGCCCCACGAGGGAAGAATGGCGAGAGCTTCGACAGTGGAGGGGACCGATTCGGAATGAGAAGCCGCGAAAACCAGGAAGTCCGGCTGCAGGCGAGCAATTTCTTCCAAACTGACGTGGGGCCAGTCTTGTTCGGAGTCAACGATGGAGATAGCGCCGGCGAGGCGGAGGGCATCGGCGATGAAGGTGTGCTTGCCGACGGAGATGAGCGGTTGGTGCCAAACAACGAAGAGAACGCGCTTTGAAGGAGAAGCTGCGAGGCGCTTCTGCAGATCCGCAAGATGACGTTCCATTTCCCTAGCGACCGACGCGCCTGCTTCCGGAGCGCCCAAAATGTCGGCGAGCTTCCTCGTCGAGCTGGAGATTTCATTCACGGAGTGGGGGTCGGTGGCGTACGAAGAAATTCCAAGGTTTTCCAAACTCTGGACCGTCTCAAGGTGATTCAGGCCTTTGGTCACGAGGACAAGATCCGGATGGAGTACCGCAATCTGTTCCAAACTTGGATTGATGGTGTCACCGACCTTGGTTTTTTTCTGAGCGTCTGCCGGATAGTCGCAATAAACGGTGTCTCCGACGAGACGATCCTGCAACCCAAGCGCGTAGACCGTCTCCGTCAGACTTGGCGCGAGCGACACAATGCGGTTGACCGGCTGGGGAACGCGCACTGCCCGGCCGGTTTCGTCCGTGACTTCCCGGAAGGCCGGGGATGCGGAAGAGATCGCAGGAGCGCTCTGCGCGGGCGTCAACCCCGCGCAGGACAGCGAGGCTGCGACTGCGACGAAGACGGCGCTTCGAAGAAGCGGGCGTGAAAATCCTTTCACGAATCCCTCTCACCATGGAACTTCACTTTACCAACAAAAAAGCCCCACGAGACACCCTGGGGCTTGCGGCATCGCTCCTTCTCGCGAAGAGCGCGGCCATCCGCGGCATGGGAGGGTGGCCTGGCTTACGGCTATTCAGCCGATCACAGTGGCGGGACCGCGGCCGATTCACACGGCCTTCCCCGCTGCCCTTGCCTGCAAATTGAAATTCGAGTGTATGCCGGGCGCGCGGAAGTGTCAATGCACGGCGGAAAACGGCAGAAGTGAACATGGGGCGAGTGGAACGGAAGCGCCGGAGCTCAGCGGTTTTTCCAATTGGGTTTGCGTTTTTCGACCAGCGCACGCAAACCCTCCTGCGAATCCTCGAGGCGATAGAGCTCATTCAAGAAAATGTTCATGGAATGCTTGAGGCCCTCGCGGAGCGACAAACCCATGCCGCCAAGAATGGCTTTCTTCGCCATGGTCAGCACGGGCCCCGAGTGGCCGCTGATTCTGCCGACAAGATCTTTCACCGCTTGCTCAAGTTGAGCCTCGGGCACGAGGCGGTTCACCATGCCGAGTTCCAGGGCGCGTTCCGCCGTCACCGGTTCACCCGTCAGGACAAGTTCCAGGGCGATTTTAGGTCCGACCAGGAAAGGGAGAATGGTGGAGGCGAGCGGCGGGAAGATGCCAATGCTGATTTCCGGCTGGGCAAATCGGGCCTTGGGCGAGGCAATGACGAGATCGCAGAAGGCCGCCAGTTCCGCGCCGCCCCCGATCGCCGGCCCATTCACCACGCAGACGACGGGCTTGCCAACATCCAACATTCCCGCGAACGCCGCGTGAAACGCGTCGAGCATTTGAAACACACGCTGCGAAGTGTACTCGCCGACATCGATTCCGCCGCAGAATACCTTGCAAGCCGAATCCAGAACGATCAGCTTGACGTCATCGCTCTCGCCGGCATGCAGGATTCCCCCGGCAATTTCCCGGAGCATGGCTTCATTGAGAAGATTATGTTCCGGGCGGTTGAGGGTCATCCTCGCGACGCCGGCGTCGATGAGAAACTTCACGTGCTCGAACTGTTCCGGTTTCCGCCGTTCGGGTTGCGATGTGAAATCCTGGGTGCTGACAGGCTCAATCATTTCCCATGCTCCTAGGCTTCCATTGCGCTTCTGACGCGAAAGCATCGTAAACGCAGCCAAATCTGATGCTAGCACGGTGACTTCCAGCATCCGCGACGAGTAAAACGCATGGTGCGCAAATAGTTCGCGGGCCAGGGAAAGAGGATTCGTGTAAGGCACTGAAGCTATTGCAGCGGAAGAAAGACGCACACTATTTGCCGGTTTTTTCCTTGTGCATCTCCAAGCAGCGTTTATTCTGTGAGGTGCTCCGAAGTTGCAGCGCCGGAGAACACTGGAAACAAATCAGGAACATGGCGCAAAACGAAGAGTCGTCCAAGAAAAAGACCGCTGTGGCTGTTCGAATGTCCGAACTGCCCGATGCTGATGGGTTCCCGATTCCGTCTTGCTGGGAGCTTTCAGCGCCCTTGCGATTCAGCGCGGACTGGCAAGGAAAGAATGCCGATCCCGAAAGAGAGACGGAAGTGCGGCTGCTCTGGACTCCGGAGTCGCTTTTTGTGCGCTTCCACGCAAAATATCGCGCCATCACGGTATTTTCCGATGCGGCGGCCAACGGCCGGCGCGACCAACTCTGGGACCGCGATGTGGCGGAAGTTTTTCTTCAGCCCGATCCATCGGAAGTCCGCCGTTATAAGGAATTCGAAGTCAGCCCGAACGGATTTTGGATCGATCTGGACATCGCGCCGGGCGGGAAGCAGGACTTGAAGAGCGGATTGCAGCGCCGCGTGGTATTGAACGAAGCTGCTAAGGCTTGGGTCGCGGAGCTTGCACTGCCGATGAAGTGTCTAGTGAAGCGCTTCGAACCTACAGCAACGTGGCAGGTCAATTTTTATCGGGTTGAAGGAGGCGCCGAACCGCGATTTTATTCCGCATGGCAGCCAACGCGAACCCCAGCGCCCAATTTCCACGTTCCAGAATCTTTTGGCGAATTGGTGTTTACATCGCGCCCCGTGCCGCGAAAGTAGCGGGCTTGCCCAGGCCGCGCGGAAGATCGAGACTGGCATAGTTCCTTATTTTTCCTTATGCTTTCCCCGTGAAAAAACGACTACGGCATTTCCGGTGCTTTGCGGCGAAGCGATTTCCACGAACCTTTTTCGCGCTTGTGTTTGTTGCCGCGTTCGCTTGTGGAGCTTCCGCCCTGCGCGCCCATCCGCAGCAGACGGCCAAGGAAGCTGCTCCTGCCGTCACAAAAGTGGAACCACCGAACTGGTGGGTGAGGCTTACGCCCGAAGTGATGTTGCTGCTTTCCGGGCACGATCTGGAAGCGACGCACGTTGCGTGCAATCTGCCGACGTTGCGCGTGTCACGCACGCAAGCTACAGCAGGCGGGAACTATCTTTTTGTGTGGCTGAAGATTGGGGCGGACACCAAGTCCGGAACCGCCGTCTGCCGAGTTACAGCGCCGAAAGGAACGACGTCTTTCGAACTGCCGCTCGCAGCACGCGCGCCGACGCTGCGAAGGTTTCAAGGGCTTTCGCAGGATGACGTAATGTACCTCATCATGCCGGACCGCTTTGCGAACGGCGATCCCACGAATGATGAGCCTGCGGAAGCGCCGGGCTCGCACGATCGTTCGAAACCGCGCGCGTACCATGGTGGGGACCTGCGCGGGATTCAGAATCACTTGCCCTATCTGAAGGATCTCGGCGTGACTGCGTTGTGGTTAACGCCCATCGTGAAGAACGGAGCTGCGCAGGACTATCACGGATACGGCGCAGTGGACCTCTACGCCGTGGAGCCGCATCTCGGCTCGCTGAAGGATTACCAGGAGCTGGTTGCCGCCGCGCACAAGCAGGGAATGAAGATTTTCTTTGACGTAGTGCCGAACCACGTCGGGCCGAAAAATCCCTGGGTAATGAATCCGCCGCTGCCGGACTGGTTCCACGGTACGCTGCAGCACCACATAGCTTCTTCTTCGCCGCTGAAAGGCAGCTTCTACGGCAAGCCGGGAGACCAGGCGAAGAATGATCCGTTCGAATCGCTGATCGATCCCCACGCGCCTGCTTGGATGAAACGAAATCTTACGGAGGGCTGGTTTGTCGGAATATTGCCAGACATAAACACGGAGAATCCGGTGGTCGAAGAATATCTTTTGCAAAACAGCATCTGGTGGGCGGAAATATCCGGGCTGGACGGCTACCGCATAGATACGTTTCCCTACGTGGGGCGGAAGTTCTGGGCCAACTGGCATGCGGGATTGCGGAGGCTCTATCCTTACCTGACCACGATCGGCGAAGTATTTCACCCCGATCCGAGCGTAACTTCATTTTTTGTGGGCGGTGTAAAGCGCTATGACGGGATCGACAGCGGACTTTCCACGGTGTTTGATTTTCCGATGTTCTTCACGCTTCGCGACGTTTTCCTGCACAACGCGCCCACGGGGCGCATCACGGAAGTGCTGCGGCACGATGCCCTGTATGTGCATCCTGAAATGTTGGTCCCGTTTTTTGCGAATCATGACGTGACGCGCTTTGCAAGCGCCGAAGGCAGTACTCCCGCCAAGCTAAAGCTGGCGTTCGGACTCACGCTTACGCTGCGCGGCATTCCCGAAATTTACTACGGGGATGAGATTGGGATGCCGGGAGGCGGCGATCCGGACAACCGGCGCGATTTCCCCGGCGGATGGATCGGTGATGCGAACGACGCGTTCACCCAGCCTGGCCGCACACGCGAGCAACAGGAGATTTTCTCTTACGTGCAATCGCTGCTCAAGGTTCGCCGCGAACATGCCGCCCTGCGCGGCGGCCAGCTATGGCATCTGGCTTCAGACGAATCATCGTATGTTTTTGCGCGCGAAGCAGAGGAAGAACGCCTTGTCGTCGCCTTTAACAACGCCGATCAGCCGCGCGAGCTTCACATTCCTTTGAGCGACACGCCGGTACAGAACGCGGCAGAGATTTCATTGCTCTTGGGCGAAGCAAAGGCGGAGCTGGTGGGAAGCGAACTTCGAATCACCATGCCCGCCCAGTCGATCTCGATTTTTTCTCTGAACTAAGCATGGGCGGCATCGCCTTTAGAACGCGAAGCGGACGCTCCAATTTTTTCCGGCATCGGGCACGGTCACCGTGACAGAGTGTGCCAGGCCGTCATAGCGCCATTCGTGAATGACCTCATCGCCGATGCGAACTTCCTTCGGTGCGGCAGCGGCGCCGTACAACTTCAACTCCGCGCTTTTCCACCAAGGCTGAAAGCCATTCTTCTCAATGCTGCTCGCCACCGTCACGGAGCCATTTGAAACCCGGCAGGAATAATTGACGCGGAGAAACTCCCCTTTCTCGTACGCGAAAGTGTGGCCGTCATCCTGATAGAGCGCGCCCCCGCAAGCATTGGCCGCTGTGGCGGCGGGAAGGTAGACGCGCAATTCGAGGGGCCCGTTCGGTTTTTCACCGGTGTACTGCACAAGTGGTTGCATGGGCACAATGGCGCCGGAGCGAACGTAGAGCGGCACTTCATCCAGGCGCGGATGGAGTTTGATCTGGTCTTTGTTGGTGTGTTTCTCGGACGTCCAAAAGTCGTACCACTCGCCAGGAGGCAGGAAAACGCCGTGGGCATCCAGTGTTTCCGAGACCACGGGCGACACGAAAAAATCGGAACCGAGGAGAAAATCACGATCGTCGCCGTAAAACTCCTGGGCTTCGGGATACTCGAGGAAAACGGGGCGCATGAGGGGCACGCCGGTGCGCGACGTTTCTTCCGTGATGGTATAGAGGTAGGGCAGCAGCTTGTAGCGCAGCTCGATGAATTTCCGGCGAATCGCTTCCTGCTCCGGACCGTTGGCCCACGGCTCATGGTCCAGAGTGCCTTTTGCGGCGTGATTGCGGTAAATGGGATTGAAGGCGCCGACTTCGTACCAACGCGTCAGAAGATCGGAGGGCGGAGAGCCGCCGAAGCCGCCGATGTCGTCTCCGACGAACGCGAAGCCGGAGAGGCCCATACTCGTCAGCATGGGCGTGCTCATGGAAAGGTGATTCCAAGTCGCCGAGTTGTCGCCCGTCCAGGTCGCCGCGTAGCGTTGAGCCCCGGCATAGGCAGCGCGCGTGAGGACAAACGGCCGCTCTTCGGGCTGCAGTTTGCGCAAGCCATCGTAGGTCGCGCGGGCATTTTCCATGCCGTAAATGTTGTGCACCGCGCGGTGATCGAGGGTCGTGCCGTCGTCCATCCGGTGAACGACGTCGAGCGGCATGGTTTTTTGCGGATAACGGAAAACCGCGGGTTCATTCATATCATTCCAAAAGCCAGCCGCAGCCATTTCCACGAAACCCTTGTACAAGCCGCCCCACCAATCGCGCACGCGAGTGAGCGTGAAATCAGGAAACACGCTTTCACCGGGCCATACCGGCCCAACGTAGACGGATCCATCCGGATTTTTCACGAAAACATCGCTGTTCATTCCGGAATCGTAGGGCGCGTAGCCGTGGCCGGGATTTTTCTTGATGTGCAGGTCCGTGATCAAGATGAGGTGGAAGCCCTGTTCACGGAGGTCAGCAATCATTTTTTCAAAATGCGGGAAATCTTGCCGGCTAATTGTGAACGGGGCATAGCCTTCCTGATAGTCAATATCAAGGTAGATCGCGTCGGCAGGAATTTTCTTTTCGCGCAAGAGCCTGGCGATTTCCCGCACGCGGGCTTCGGGATAGTAGCTGTAGCGGCACTGCTGGTAGCCGAGAGTCCAGAGCGGGGGCAGGGGCGGGCGTCCCGTGAGCGCGGTGTACTGCTCGATGATTTTTTTAGGTTGCGGTCCCGCGATGAAATAATAATTCAGTTCTCCGCCTTCCGCGCCGAAGGAAAAATAGTCCGCGGATTCCTTTCCGAAATCGAAACTGCTGCGGTACGTATTGTCAAAGAACAGGCCGTAGGCGACGCCTTTGCGAAGCCCCACGAAAAACGGAATGGTTTTGTAAAGAGGGTCGGTGGATTCCTGCCAGCCGAACGCATCGGTGTTCCAGTTTGTGAAGGCGTGATTCCGGCGATTCATCGGCCCGGCCTTGTCGCCGAGGCCATAGTAGTTCTCGTCGAGGGGCATTTTCTTCCAGGCGTGAACGCGCTGCCCATTCCAGGCCATCGGCAGACTGGGCTCGTCGGCGAGAAGGACGTTTCCAGCAGCATCGGAGAAGGTGATTAACAGGGGGGATCGTTGAATGGCAGCGGCTATGACGCCGGAGGTGATTCGTATTTCTTTCTGGTTTTCCTCAATTTTGAATGCCCGCGGTTCAGGCGATGCAATCACTGCCCAGGAAGAATCTTTGGGGAAAGTGCCGTTTGGGGCGAGGCGCACGCGGAACACGCCATCGCGGAATACTGTGATGCGCACCTTCGCAGTGCCGGCGGTCAGCTCAATGCCATCGTTGAGCTTTTCGACGCGTTGGACGCTGCCAAGGTGTTGCCAGCCTTGTGCAAGAACAGCGCCACACCCCAGCGAGGAGGCAAGCACACCAATTGCGATGCGTCGAGCAAACCCCTTCATAACCAACCTCCCCGGAGGCCAAGAAAAGTGAGGATCGAACGGGTGTGCTTCCTGTTGACACAGAAACGATCCTCGCTGTCCCCTCGTCAAGCGGCGAGCCATTGTTCGAAGAACGCGGACGCCTTTGCACCTTCGATTCGCCGTCTCACCGCATCCATCACGCGGCAATGGACCGCCCCGTTGCGCTCGTGGAAGCCCAGCCAGTAGGGCAGATGCAGCCCGCAGCTCACTGGAGCGATCTCAAGGCGAGCGTCGCGCAGTTTGAAGAATCCTTGCTGGAAAATGACGCGCAGGACTTTATCGCGCAAAAGTTCCGCCGCACGTTCTTCGGCTAGAGCCGCTTGCAGGCGGTTGCGGTCATCGAGCGCCAGTAATTCGCGTTCCTCGGGAACTCGTGGAAATTCAAACAAGTCGAGCGATCCATCCACCGCGTCAATGGCGAACAGGCGCGCCGGTGCGCCCGCGCGTTTCACGCGGTATAAAAAATAAGGAACATAGGCAACGGCGATTCGCCGCAAAGGGCCGCTGCGCATCCGCCAATAAAGCGCGGATACCCCGGCTCCGGAAAACACGCGCACGGCCTCTTCCTGAGTCACGTTCGGCTTCAAGGCGCGGATGGCGCTGGTGCTCATCGAAGCGGTTCTCCACCCGCCCCTAGCGGAAGTAAATCCAAAGACCCACGACGGTGGCCAGCAACACCAGGCTGAAGACGACATTGATGGCGCGTTCCGTTGGTGTTTCGTGCGCGGGCTTGCGCACAGGTATGCCGACAGCGACAGTTTCCATTTTGTCTTCCACAGTCGCAAAGGTCAGCCCAGCGAGGCGCTTGCGGTCCGGAACAGGCGTCATAAGGCTGACGCCGACCAGTACCACGGCACAAACCACGAACATGAAGATCGCGTAATGCAGGAAGTTCATGTGCACGAGCCAGTGTACCGCGGAGTTTTGAAACTCGACGCCGGAAGCGCGTTCCGCGATTTCCAGAACGAATCGTGTGGCGCCCAGTACGAAGCCGGTAAGGAGCGACGAGATGGCGCCCGACCCGTTCATGCGGGGCCATAGGATTCCAAGAATAAAACAAGCGGAAATCGGCGGGCTGATATAGGCCTGGACACTTTGCAGGTAAATGTAGAGTTGGCTGCTGATGTAGTGGATAAACGGAACCCATAGCAAGCCGAGCACCACCATCATCCCCGTGGCAACGCGGCCGAAATTCACCAACTGTTTCTCGGAAGCTTGCGGACGGATCTTTTTATAAAAATCGAGGGTGACGAGGGTGGAGGCCGAGTTAAACACGGAACTCATCGCACCCATGACCGCCGCGAGCAATGCCGCCATGACCAAGCCAACGAGGCCTACCGGCAGGAGATTGAGGACGAGAGTGGGGTAAGCGAAGTCAGGCTTCTTCACCTGTTCCGGAAACAGCGCGAAAGCGATGATGCCCGGCAGAACCAGCATGAACACGGGGAGGATTTTCAGGAAGCCGGCAAAAATCGTTCCCGCTTTCGCGTGCCCCTCATCGCGCGCGGAGAGCACGCGCTGCACGATCACCTGGTCGGTGCACCAATACCAGATGCCGAGGATTGGGGCGCCAAAAAAAATGCCTGTCCAGGGGAAGTTCGAATCCGAGGAAGGCTTGATCATGTGGAAATAATCGGGCGGGACCATGGTGCGGAGATGTTCCAAGCCACCAACGCGTCCGAGGCCAATGATGGTAAGGGCGACCGCGCCAGTGATAAGGATCAGAGTCTGCACGGTGTCGGTGTAGATGACAGCGGCCAAGCCGCCCGCGACGGTATAAATGCCGGTGGCAATGACCAGAACCACGGCCGTTTCCCATAGCTTCCATCCGGCGACCCGCTCGAGCACGACGCTAGCTGCATAGAGCTGCACGGAAATTTTCGTGAAGATGTAAGCGATGATGGAGATCGCGGCGAGATAAACGGCACACTGGCGGTTGAAGCGGCGTTCCAGGAATTCCGGCATGGTGAAGACGTTGCTTCGCAGGTAAAAAGGCACGAAAACCCAGCCCAGGATCAGCAAAATGAGGCACGCCAGCCATTCAAAATGGCCGACCGCAAGTCCCGACGAAGCGCCCGTTCCGGAGAGGCCGATGAAGTGCTCCGTGGAAATATTCGAGACGAACAACGAAGCGCCGATGAAAAACCATCCAATATCGCGGCCGGCGAGGAAATAGTCCTCGGAAGTGCGTTCCCTCCTTGCAAAGTACATGCCGATCCCGAAGACGATGGCGAAATAAACCCCGATGATCACGAGATCGATGGTTGCCAGCGCTCGGTGGGTTACCTCGACAGCAGATGCAAACAGCATCCATGCCTCCTTGGCGTCCGCCGCAGGCGAACTAGCTCACTCTCACGATTCACGCGATGACTTCTGCCGCACGTTCCGCGAACTTACTGTTCTTGGAAAGTTGAAATTCCGCACCACGCCCCCCGGTGATTCAACCCAATGGAACGCGACAATCGGCGTCAGCGAAGTCTATAACAGGCGTATTCCAGGCTCAATGCCCGTCTGGTGCAAAGGCCGGTTTACTCGCCATCCCCATTTGCCCTGAAATAATTGCTTGGCGCGGCTGGTATCCACTAGCCGCGTATCTTCAGACGCAACGTATAATCGGAGTGTCGCGAATGCCGTGAATTGGAAGTCTCGCGCGCTCGCGAATCCATATGCCGATTCTTTCGTTGCAAAACGTCTCGAAAGACTATTTGACAGATGACCAGCCGGTTCATGCTATCAGCGGTCTTTCCCTGAATGTGGAACGCGGCGAGTTTGTGGCCCTCGTGGGGCGCAGCGGCTGCGGAAAATCCACGCTGCTCAATCTCGCCGGCGCTATGGATTTTCCGACCTCTGGCAAAGTGCTTTTGGAGGGAGTTTCGACCTCGTCGCTGAAGGACAGCGGGCTGACCCAATTGCGGCGCGAGAGGGTTGGCTTCATTTTTCAGTCGTTTCAATTGCTGCATACGCTGACGGTTTTCGAAAACATCGAACTGCCCCTGCTTCTCGCCGGGAAACCCAACCCGCGCGAAGCCGCCCGCGAGCGGCTTGCCTGGGTGGAACTCGAAAGCCTCGGCGATCGCTTTCCCCACCAGCTTTCCGGCGGCCAAATGCAGCGGGTCGCCATTGCGCGCGCGCTCATCCATTCGCCGAACATCCTGCTGGCCGATGAGCCTACGGGCAATCTCGACACTACGACCAGTAACGTGATTCTGGAATTGCTCCGGCGGCTCACGCGCGAGCGGAACACTGCGACGATTATTGCCACTCACAGTATCGAAGCCGCGGCGCTGGCGGACACCGTCGTCCGGTTGCGTGACGGAAAAATCGAAGAGATCATCCGGCGCTAAAATGCCATACTTTTTGCTTTTTTACCGGTTGATAGCGCGCCCGCTCTTTCGCGAGCCAGTGCGGACCTCGTTGACGATCCTGGCTATCGCCCTCGGCGTCGCGGTCGTTCTGGCCATCGATCTGGCCGGCGCCGCGGCCACCGGCTCGTTCCGCAGTTCGATGGAAACTCTAGCCGGAGATAATGATCTGGAAGTCAGGGCTTCCGGAGGCGTGCCGGAAAATGCGGTTGGAACGCTGGCGACGCTGCCTTATGGGCTTCGAATCTCGCCGCGCGTCGAAGACTACGCGGTGATCGCTGATTCGAAGAAATCGCTTCCTCTCATCGGACTGGATCTTGTCGCGGAAGGCAGCGCTTACGCGCAAAGCGAATCCCAAGTTACGGCCGAGTCGCAGAAGCCAAACGAGCGGGAAAATCCGTTCGCGCATCTGGG
>Ga0207107_1114_pt1 | contig 19444 bp, 19 predicted proteins | sample Alteio_BWMinHeat_75_FD_153555 | JGI IMG/M metagenome (GOLD analysis project Ga0207107, IMG submission 153555) | Enriched cells from forest soil in Barre Woods Harvard Forest LTER site, Petersham, Massachusetts, United States -... | ecosystem: Environmental > Terrestrial > Soil > Temperate forest >... | reverse complement strand
CGCAGTATTCGGCGCCCAGCCGGAACCGGCCATGGATGCGCTGCCCGGCGTCGTCCTGCTCAAACGTGAGCTTCATTCCGCGAGGGTTTGCACCGCCGCAGCCGAAGCAAGGATTATCCGCTTTGGGTTCCAGCAGCATCGGCAAAAGCCTAAATCAAAGCGACTCGTGAAAGCGATTCGTTGCGCGCTCCGCGCTGCCGCTTTCGCAATTCGATTTTCAAGAGTTCAGCCAGGGTCTGCACGCCGCGCGCGATGCGCTTTTCGTCCAACCCCGCAAATCCCAGGCGCAACGTGTTCGGCTGCGGATTCTGATAATAAAAATAACGCCCGGGAACGAAATGCACGCCGCGCTCGCGAACGTGAATCAGCAGTTCGCCGGCATCCAAGCCTGCCGGAATCGTCACCCAGATGGACATGCCGCCTTCGGGCCGCGACCATGTGGTTTCTTCCGGCATGTGCTTTTCGAGCGCCGCTTCCAGCGCATCCAGGCGCCCACGGTAAACTTTCTTCATCTTCGCCAGATGCCGCGCCAGATGCCCGCGGCGCACGAATTCCGCCAGCGCCGCCTGCGAGAGCTGGTCGGTATGCAAGTCGGTAGATTGCTTCACCACGCGCAAGCGCTCGATCACGCTTTCCGGCCCGATGCACCAGCCGACCCGCAGGCCAGGAAACGCGATCTTCGAGAAACTATCGATGTGAATGACGTTGCCGGTGCGGTCGAGAGATTTCAGCGATGGCACGGCCGTGCCGCGCAAACGCAGCCGCGCGTAAATGTAATCTTCAATCACCGGCACCTGGTAGCGCGCCGCGATTTCGAGCAGGCGGCGACGCTCGGCAACGGGAAGAGTAGTGCCCGTGGGATTGTGAAAATCCGGCGTCACGAAGATGAACTTCACGCGGTTCTGCATGAGCACGGATTCAAGCGCGTTAACATCGAGGCCTACATAACCGTTGCGGCGCGAGTCTGTCTCCACTCCGACGGCGAGGGCCCGAACGCGCGCGCCGGAAAAAATCGCAATCGCGCCGGGATAAGCAGGATTTTCCAGCGCCACGGCATCGCCCGGGCGCAGAAACGCCTTGCAGAGCAGGTCAATCGCCTGCTGGCAGCCGCCGGTAATCAGCAGTTGCTCGCTGCGGACGTTCATTCCCTCGCCGCGCAGCATTTCGATCAGCACGCGCTTCAGCGGCTCGTAGCCATCCGTAGAACCGAGCTGCAGAATCCGGCGCGCTTCGCTGCGCAGCACTGCATTGCAGCAAAGCCGGAATTCCTCCACGGGGAAGAAATCATCCGAAGGCCGCGCGGTCACGAAAGCGATCTCGTCCGCGGGCACATCCGGCATCAGACGGCTGAGCGCCTCTTCGGCGCGTTCATCCGCGAAAAGCGATTCCCAGCGCACGCCGCCATTCCCATGGCCATTCGCACGCGGCGGGGGCGTGAATTGCCGGACCGGGGCGCCGCAAATAAATGTGCCGCGGCCCACGTGGCCCTGGATCAGTCCCTCAGACTCGAGCTCGGCATAGGCGTTGGCCACCGTGGTGCGATGAACGCCGAGCTGCGAAGCAAGCTCGCGGCTGGCGGGAATGCGGTCGCCCGTGCGCAGCTCGCCCGAATGGACCAGCGCGCGAAGCTGGTCGCGCAATTGGACGTACAGCGGGATATGACTTTCAGGCTGTAAATGGAGCGGAAACATTGGCTCACTCCTAGAGGCCAATATACAGTCACAATTATAGCTGTAAAGAGCCAATTTGTCTTGGGGCTGGATCAACGGGAGCGGAGCCGGAAGCGCTGGATCTTCCCTGTCGCGGTCTTTGGCAGTTCGGCGACGAATCGGAATTCCTCGGGGCACTTGTAGCCCACCAGGCGTGTGTGCAGCCAGGCGCTGATCTCGCTGTCCATTGCGCCGCCGGGTTGTTGCACACCATGGCGAAGGACGATGTAAGCCACCGGACGCGTAAGGCCGACGGAATCGAATTGGCCCACCACAGCGCACTCGGCAACAGCGGGGTGGCCGAGCAACGCGTTTTCCACCTCCACGGGCGACACCCACATGCCGGAGACCTTCATCATGTCGTCCGCGCGGCCGCAGTAGTGGTAGAAGCCCTCCGGATCGCGTGTGAGCTTGTCTCCCGTTAAATACCATTCGCCATTGAATCGGTTACAGCTGATCTCCGGCGCGTTCCAATATTCGATGAAGCGGTTCGGGCTGGAAACCCACAGGTTACCAATCTCTCCGTCCGGCACTTCCCTTTCGTGCTCGTCCATGATTTTCACGCGGCAGCCCGGAATTGGTTCGCCGCAGGATCCGGGACGCGTTCGCCCCGGCCGCGCGGAGATATACATGTGCAGCATCTCGGTAGACCCCAGACCGTCGAGGATTTCAATGCCAAAGCGCTCGCGAAAGCGTGTGAAGATTTCCGCAGGGAGCGCTTCGCCTGCTGAAACCGCCAAGCGCACCGATGAAAAATCCATCGCAGTGCCAGAATCTGCTTCGCGCAGTAGCGCCGCGTAAAAAGTGGGAACAGAGAAGAACGCCGTGGGGCGATGCCTTCGGACGGCGCCGGCAATCAGGTCCGCGCGGGGGCGCTCGGGAAACAACAAAGTGCTGGCGCCTGCGGAGAGCGGGAAATACATCCCTGCACCCAGGCCATAGGCAAAGAAGAGTTTCGAGACAGAAAAAGTGATGTCGTCCGGGCGCAAACCCAGCACTCTTCGGGCGTAGGCCGACGAAGCGGCGACCATGCCGCGGTGGCGATGCACGGCTGCGCGAGGTGAACCGCCGCTGCCGGAAGTGTACAAGAGAAAGGCGGGATCATCCGCAGCACCCGGATGCGTCGGCACATCGCCGGCATTTCTTGGGAGCCAGTCTTCCCAGGTAATTGTCGTCCCCTGCCCGGAGCGGGCCGCGCGAGCCTTTGCACCCACGACGATGGTGTATTCGATGACGGAGGCATGCAACGCCGGCTGGAACTCATCAATTGAGGAGGCGTGAACGATGGCGAAGCGCGCGCCGGAATCCGCCAGATAATGCTGATAATCGTGCGCGCGAGCCATCGAGTTTACCGGCACAGGTAACGACCCAATTTTTGCAGCGCCAAAAAATGCAGCGATGAATTCAAGTGAATCGGGCAGAACAACGAGGACCCGGTCGCCCGGGCGGCAACCGAGATCGCGCAGCGCCTGCGCCACGCGATTCATTTCCGTTTCAATTTCTCCGTAGGTGGCATGCCGCTCGACCCCCACGATAGCTGTTTTGTGTGGGTGTTCGCCCGCGGGGAGGGTGACGAATTCCTGGGCGATATTGAGTTTATCTGGGGTGGCAGGCATACCCGGAATTCTATCCCAGATTTAGCGCGGACATTCCCGGCAAGTGGACTGCATGAGGTGGGCAAAAAAGAGGGCGTCGAAAACGGCGCCCTTTCAAGACGAAGGCCGCAGACGCTCTAACGCCTCTACTGCGTCGCTGATTTTTCGCCTAGCCGACGCATGCGCTCCTGCAATTTCTTGCGCAGCGTCGCGGGCGCATTGGGATTGAAGGCCACTAGATACCACAGCGGCTGTGTGCGGTCGCGGCTGAGGCGGGATAGAGTTGAAGCATCGCTATTCGGATGGCGCGCGATATTCTCGCGGATCGCTGAATACGGGTGGTGCGACAGACGCCCCAGCGTCTTCGCGGAAACTTTCGGGTGTTCGCTGATCAAACGCAGCAGATAGAAATCTTCCTTTGGAGCCTGGCGCGAAAGCTGATCCAACAGCTCGGGCTTCACCTCTGCGCTCAGCACCGTGCCCACCTTTTCGTCCCAGCCTACGTTGATGCGATTGAGTTCCTGCGTTCGCGCGTGGATGAGCTGCTCGATCACTCGGCGCTCCTGGTCCAGACGCGGAGCGGGCAAAGCGCTGCGTTCCACCGAATCAAGCACGCGCAAAAGATGCTGCCGCTCGCCAAATACGATTTGAGAGGTACGCACGGTCTTCCCCTTCCCTGCATTACGCACGAGATCAGAACGTCTCATTGTCCATTCACCCCGTAAATTTTATAAGCCCCCAAAGCTTTCCAAGAGGTAGTCCCCTTGAAGAGTAACTTCCCTTCCTGGGCGATAGCGGACCGGACTCGAGCTGCGTAGAGAAAAACTGAGGACATGTGGCATCCCCGCTCCCCTGAGTATAGAACAAAGTCGAGATGATTCGCTTAGAAACTGCAATTCTTGCGTGCCAGCAAAATGAGTGGAATGATGCGCCAGATCCCAGGAAGTTCGCCTTGATGCCGCAAGTTCCTACCCCCGTAGCCGCCTGCCGACGCTGCGCATGAATGCCGACCGCCGAGATTATCGTTCCGGCTTGTAGCAGAGTAAAGAAAACAGGGTGCGCGTGTTCCGTAGCTCGCAATAGATGGTTCTAGGACTAGGCCAGCGAGGCTACCGGGCAGGAGTCTGTACAGGTGGCGGCTCTGCTCCCGGCCACGCGTCGACCGTCGCTCTTCCCCCGTCGAATTCGAGCACACTGCCGAGGGCATTGTGCTCCCGGCGGACATATCCCATACAAATCGCAAGGCCGCCGGGGGGCAACTCTGCCCCGCTAGTGACCTGGCCCACTTCCGCGCTCGCGGCGCGCAACTTGGCACCTGGCGCAGGCGGCGCCCCTGTAATCTTAAGCTGCAGTCTTACCAGCCGCCGGTTCACGTGCCCGCGCGAGCGCACACGCTCGACAATCTCCTGCCCGGTGTAACAGCCCTTCGAAAAATTGATGTGCGTGTTCTCCAGACCTGCCTCATGAGGAATCGTGGTGTCGTTGAAATCTGCCGGGAACCACGGTACCCCTGCCTCAAGCCGCAGCGCATTCAGTGTCCTCATGCCGATCGGCTCGCCACCGTGTGCCTGCACGCCCGCCAGAAGTTTTTTCCATAGAGAAGGCAGGCGATCGCGGCGGGTCAGAAACTCCGCACCCGGCTGGCCGAAATGAGAGCGCCGCAGAAATTGGCAGGGAATCCGCTCCACTTTCGCTTCCTGTATAGCCATCTCCGGAAAATCCTCGAGGGCAATGCCGCTGGCTTGCTGGACAATCACAGCCGCGCGCGGCCCTTCGATGGCGATGCTGCCGACGTGCTCGGTGGCGTCCTCCAGATCCACGTTGTCCATGATGATGTACTTGTCGAGGGTCGAAAAAGTGCGCTCACGCACCGAAGCATGTGAGAGCGTCAGCAATTTCTCGGCCTGCTTGTAAACCTCCAGCTCCGCCAGAATGTGTCCCTGCGGATTCAGCAGCAACGCGAAGACACCGCGGCCATCGGCCAGCCCCTGGATATTATTCGTGACCATGGCATTCAGGTAGCGCACGCGGTCGGGCCCCGCCAGTGTGAGCACGGCGCGCCAGTTCGTGTCGAAGAGCGCCACGCTTTCATGTCCGGCGCGATACTCAGTCTGGAAATCGGAGAAGCTCTCCGGCAGGACGCAGCCGGAATATTCGGCGATTTGCGCGCCCGCTCCCTCATGCTCGATAATCAGCGGAGTTTCCACGGTGAAGGTACGTGAACCAAGCGCGCCATCCAGGCGGCACCACAATCTTAGCAGATGCGGAGGATTCTCCGGCGGCGATGCGGTGCCTCCTTGCAAAAGTTTGCTGCTATACTGGCCGCTGATGGCCCAGAAACTGATCCACGAAGTGATTCCCGTCGGGATGCTGCAATGCAACTGTTCGATCCTGGGCGACGCCGTCACGCACGAAGCGATCGTTGTGGACCCTGGCGACGAGATCGAGCGCATCACCGAGATTCTGCAGGGGCACAAACTGAAGGTTCGCGCCATAGTCAGCACACATACCCATATTGATCACGTTGGAGGCCTCGCCGGGCTGTACAGGATCACAGGCGCCCCCGTCCTGATTCATGAGGCGGATCTCGATCTGTATCGCCACCTTGATTTGCAGGCGCAATGGCTAGGCGTTCGAACACCACCAATGACCGAGATTGACGAATTCCTGAGAGAGGGCGACGAGCTCTGCTGGGGCGGCTTTGCGGCGCGCGTTCTACACACGCCGGGGCACACGCCCGGGAGCATCAGCCTGGTCGTCGAGCAGCGAGCGGCTGACCAGGGCGCCGAAGGTTCAGTACAAGCTTCGCGTCAGCAATCTGCCGGGCCAGAGAGCGGACGCGCAGGCTCGACATCGCCGGATCCCGCACGGCTGCTCGCCGGCGATACACTTTTCCAGGGCAGCATCGGTCGAACGGATCTGTGGGGCGGATCGTATCCTCAAATTATCGAGTCGATTCGCGAGAAATTGCTTGCGTTGTCCGACGAAGTGGTCGTATATCCCGGGCACGGCGCACAGACGACCATTGGAGCGGAGCGCGAGCACAATCCTTTCCTGCGGTGAGGATTTTTTTCCGAATCGCTTGCCGCGCTGGCGCCGGCTCGTTGATACTATGCACCGCAGGTCGGTCCCATGAATTACCCAGGACCAACGCAGCAAGCTGGGCGGGGAAATATCTCAACCAAGAGAGCGAGTAAACCGATGAACGCAAATGTTATTTCGAGCGTGACTACACGGCGCGAAATTCTGAAATCAACGGGATACCTGGCGGGCGCGGGCCTGCTGGCCGGTTGGCTACCCAGGAACCTCACCGCCGCGGTTCAGTCCGCTGGCGGTGCTCAGACACCGCAATCGCAGACCGACCAGGTCGCGCAGATGCGCGCGCAAATGTCCGCGGTGCCATTGCAGACTCTGAAACTGCGCGACAACCTCACCATGCTTTTCGGTCCGGGGGGAAACATGGTGGCGCTGAACGGGCCCGACGGAAAAGTCCTGGTCGATTCCAGCTTTCTGAGTGTGGCGCCCAAACTGAAGCAAATGCTCGATGGTCTTGGGTCCGCGCCGCTAAAGATTCTGATCAATACCCACTGGCATTTTGACCACACCGATGGCAACGCTCCCATCCACGCCGCCGGCGCTACCATTGTGGCGCATGAGAACACCCGTAAACGGCTCTCGACACCGCAGGATATAAAGGCCTTCGGGATGCATCTCCCTGCTGCGCCTGTCGAGGCCTGGCCCCAGGAAACGTTTGTTGACAAGCTTAGGCTGTACTTCAACAACGAGGAGTTGTCGCTGGCGTACGTTCCACCAGCCCACACGGACACCGATATTCTGATCCGCTATGAAAAAGAAAACGTGCTTCACATGGGTGACATCTGGTTCAACGGCATGTATCCGTTCATCGATGTCGGCACGGGCGGGAACATCAATGGAATGATCTTGGCAGCAGGTGCGGGCATCAATCTCGCCGATGCGGACACAAAGATCGTGCCGGGACATGGCCCAATGGGAGATAAAGCGGCTCTTGTAAAATATCGCGACGTACTCACAATTGTCCGAGACCGCGTGAAAATTCTGAAAGACGCGGGCAAGTCTGCTGACGAGACCGTGGCGGCGAAGCCCACCGCCGATTTGGACGCCGCCTGGGGCAACGGGCTCATGAAACCGGACCTCTTCGTGAGCATTGTTTATTCGAGCCTCTGAGTTTACTTGAGGCCGTAACAAGTCTTGGAGCGCGCGGGACAGTCTGCGGCGCCCGGGAACCAAATCACCCGCTGTTTCATATCTAATCGTGAGCGAGGAAGAAGGAGACCGCCGTGTTGAGTTTTCTGTTGTGGGTCTTGCTGTTCGTGCTGTGCTGGCCCCTGGCGTTACTGGCGCTGGTGCTTTACCCCATCGTGTGGCTCGTCTTACTGCCCTTTCGGCTGATCGGAATCGCCGTGACGGGCGTTCTCGAACTGGTTCGCGCAATCATTTTTCTTCCCGCGCGCGTATTGTGCGGACCGCACCACGCCTAAAGTATCCCGCTGCTGGTTCACCCTTGCCTTTCAGCACGAAGCCTTTCCATGACGCTCTGAATCAACTCTTTGGCCTTGGTAATTTCCTGCGTCACGATACGGATGTCCATCACCGGCAGTTTCGGGTCGCGATTACTGTGGCAGTAGACGCCATGCTGCCCCACAAGCACCAGCGCATTTGTCAGCAGATCCAGCGTCACCGCTAGCCGCCCGCGATCCGGCCCCATCATGGTTTCGTAGTGCTCGAGCTCTTCGTGGTTGTCATTGAACACAGTCATGACGTCTCCCGGAAAAACGGTGAATGACGCATTGATGCCCGGCAAGTCCAAAGATGGAACGATTCCTAAGATTTTCCGAGGTTGAGCGACTTCAGGAAGCTGCCGCGGGTGGAATCAATCTTCTTCTGCAACTGGAAGATGGCGTAGAGCAGCGCTTCGGGCCGCGGCGGGCAGCCCGGGACGTACACGTCCACTGGAACCACCTGATTGACACCCTGCACGATGGCGTAATTGTTGAACACGCCGCCCGACGTGGCGCAGGCCCCCATCGAGATTACCCATTTCGGCTCAGGCATCTGCTCGTAGAGCTGCCGAATTACCGGCGCCATTTTTTGCGAGACCCGCCCGGCTATGATCATCAGGTCGGACTGGCGCGGTGACCCGCGGAAAACCTCCGCCCCGAATCGAGCGATATCGTAGCGCGACGCCGCCATGGACATCATCTCGATCGCGCAGCAGGCCAGGCCAAACGACATCGGCCAAATCGAGCTCCGCCGCCCCCAGTTGACCAGCTTGTCGAGCGACGCGAATAGGATGCCCTCATCCTTCACGAAGTTTTCGTCTTCCCCGGGCCGCTCGAGCGTTACGCCTTTTGAAATTTCGACTGACATGCAGACTCTTGCAATCTCGCAGTATATTCTGCACCTTTGAGTGGATCATTGCAATTCGCCTAGTGCCACGCCGCAGGAGGAACTGGCGCAAACGATGCCGAAAGCTCGAATGCCGATCGCAAGGCCGCCATTCTGGGCCCTCGTGCGCGATGCACTCCGTTGCCGGTGCCCCAATTGCCGCATGGGGCCGGTCCTCGAGCGCTGGCCCAACAAAATTCTCCTCTCCTGCCCGGCTTGCGGGCTTTCTTACTTTCGTGAGTCGGGCTATTACATCGGAGGAATGATCATCACTTACGCTCTGACGCTTTTCGTCGTGATTCCCATCTTTCTGTTCTCGCTGCTGCTCCCGGATATCAAAAGATTGTCCGACTACGCTCGATTCGCGGTCTGGATTGCATTTGCCATCCCGCTATCACTTTTCTTCATGCCCTACTCTTACAGCCTATGGCTCTCGCTCGACTACTGGGTGGAACCGTGGAAACCCGAAAAGGCCGAACTCTGAAACGGTCACAGGCGAATGTCTCTCTCCATCCTTAACCAGTAAACGAAGCTGCCCGCCCCTCAATTGTGATTGTCACTTGCTCGGGCGCTGTGCCATACTCCCATTCCCCCGCAATCCAGGAGGTCCAACTATGAACGCTCCATGGCGTTCCCTTTCGCCGATTCTGGTCCTGCTCGCCGCAAACTTGTTTTGTGGCAATTCAATCCCCGTATACGCAAGCGGCGGTGCAGAGGGCGCTGCTGCGAAGCAGCCGGTGCCCGACCGCGAGAAGAAGGTATTCACGAACGACGATCTTGAGGCCAAGTACGGCAAGCCCTCGGTGGCAGGCGAAGTGAAGAATTCCCAAACGGTTTCCGCATCCACAGCAGCGACGGCTGCTCGCTCCGCCGCCGGCGCGCGCCGCGAAAAACTGGACCCCGAAAAGGACCCGCAGTGGTATGCGCAGCAAACGGTGTCATTCAGCGGCGAGATTGCGGGCATTGAAAGCGAAGCGCAACGCCTGCTCCAAATCCGCGCGCCCGGCAACACGCCCCGCGCCGGCACTGGATTGATCTTGAACGCACCCTGCGAGGGCCTGACGACCGACAACCGAATCGCGCAACTCCTCGCGCGCCGCCGGGAAATCGAAGCACGGATGGCTGATCTGGAAGACACAGCACGGCGCAACGATATCCCGCCCGGACTGTTTGTCGAAGCCCCCGCTATCGCGCAAGCATCCAGGGCAACAGCGCCGCGGACAGCCGCGCAACAGCGAGCCGCGCTCGCGGTTAGGTTGGTGCAGCTCTCGGATGAGCTGGGGCAAACGCAAGCGGTGGTCGCGGATATGGCGGCAGACACTGCAGCGCGCCGCATGACGCTTCTTCGCCCGAACGGCTATGGCGCGAACATGACCACGGACCTGCTGCAACGTCTCGGCGCGCAATCAACCACGCTCGAGACCGAGCTCGGCAACACCGCTGACGATGCGCTGCGCGCAGGCATTCCCGCGCGCGACCTGCCGTAGAACGGGCGACTCGTAAGTGGGTCTCGTTAGGGCACGGCTTCAGCCGTGCCGAAAATTGCAAAGAAATTTCCGGCTTTAGCCCCTGAGGTTCGGCAACCCGCACTGTATTGCATTTATGAGGTGGCTCGGCTTCTCGCCCAGGCTACGCAACTTGAAGGACAATCTTGCCGAATTGCTCGCGGCTCTCGAGCCGCTTGTGAGCAGCAGCACATTCTGCCAGCGGCATCACCACGTCAATCACGGGCTTCAGCAGGCCGCGTCGAAAAAGCTCGAGCGCCGAGAAAAGGTCGGCCTTGCTTCCCATGAACGATCCCAGGATCGAAAGTTGCCGCGTGAACAGGTAGCGGATGTCGAGCTTGCCGTCGTAGCCCGTCGTCGCGCCGCACGTGACCAGCCGTCCGCCCGGCACCAGGCTGCGGATGCTTTGCTCCCACGTAGCCTGCCCCACATGCTCAAACACGACGTCAACTCCGCGCCTATCCGTTAGCCGCTTCACTTCAGCGGAAATTTCCTGCTTCGAGTGATTGATCTCCGCATCGGCGCCCAATTCACGAGCCTTGGCGAGTTTTTCTTCTGAGCCGGCGGTGGCGATCACGCGCGCACCTGCCGCCTTCGCAATTTGTATCGCAGCGCCGCCCACGCCGCTCCCTGCCGCCAGCACGAGCACAGTTTCCGCCGGCTTCAATTGCGCGCGCGTAATCAGCATGTGCCACGCGGTCAGCGAAACAAGGGGAAATGCCGCTGCCTCATCAAAGCTGAGCTTTTCAGGGATTGGCACCACATTCACCGCTGGTGATTTCACGTACTCCGCGCACCCGCCGTCCACTCTCTCGCCGAAAAGCGTGTACGACCGGCAGAAATTGTCCTCACCCGCAAGGCACTTCGGGCATTGGCCGCACGAGATTCCCGGCTGCAGCATTACCCTCGCGCCGACTTTTACGTTGATCACCTTCTCGCCGACCCTGGCAACTTCCCCAGCGATATCGCTCCCCGGAATGTGCGGCAACGGGATGGGCATGCCCGGGATTCCCTTGCGAATCCACAGATCGAGGTGATTGAGCGCACACGCGCGCACCCGCACCAGCACTTCATCCGCACCGATCTGCGGGTCCGGCGCATCGGTGTAGCGCAGAACCTCAGGCCCGCCATGCTCGGAATAAACGATCGCCTTCATGATTTATCTCCAGGCCTTCGAAAAGCGAGTAGAAACTAGCATTCAGCTTCCGCAGTGTCCAGCAAGATGCCGATTGCATTGACACCGCCGGAATCGCGCCGTACCCTCATTTCAGGCATCCACCGTGATTGACCTCTTCGAAGAAATCGTGCGCATGAGGCGGGCCGGCCAGCGCGGCGCGCTCGCAACCATCGTGCACACCAACGGTTCGATTCCCAGCTACGAGAGCTCGCGAATGCTGGTGCGCGAAGACGGCACGATCGCCGGGACGGTGGGCGGCGGCTGCGTCGAAGCAGACGTGTGGGCCGCGGCGAAAGAAGTGATCCGCACGGAACAGCCGCGCAAGATGACGTTCAACTTGAATCATGAAGCAAGCTACGACGCGGGCTTGATTTGCGGTGGCACGCTCGAGATTTTCGTCGAGCCCATTCTGCCCCAGCCCGTGCTCTATCTCTTCGGCGGCGGTCATGTGTCCACAGCAGTCGCGCGTATCGCTCATCAGGCCGGATTCGCGATCGGCATAGTGGACGACCGCGACACTTTCGCGAATCTAGAAAGGTTTCCGATGGCCGCGGAAACTCACACTTCCTACGAAGAAGCGTTCGCAAAAATCCAGCCCAATGCCTCCACCTACATCGTGATCGCCACGCGCGGCCACAAAGACGATATGCGCGTGCTCGATTGGGCCGTCGCAACGCCCGCGCGATACATCGGAATGATTGGCAGCCGCCGCAAAGTGATCTCGGTGTACAAGGCGCTCGAGAAGGAAGGTCACGCGCTTGAAAAATTCGAGCGTGTCCATTCGCCCGTCGGCCTTGAAATCGGCGCGCTCACGCCTGAAGAGATCGCCGTCAGCATCACTGCGGAACTGATTGCCGTCCGCCGCAACGCCGAGAACCTCCCGCACAAATCCGTCAAGCTCTCCGAGATCGCCAGCATGCAGCACGACTGACCCCGCCATGCTCGCCGCCGTAATTCTTGCCGCCGGTGAATCCCGCCGCATGGGCGAGTCCAAGGCGTTGCTTCCTTACCAGGGGCTTACGTTCGTCGAGCATCTCCTCGCAGCCACGCGCCACCGGCGCGTTGGCCTCACACGCGTTGTGCTGGGTGCGCATGCCGAGGAGATTCGCGGAAAACTGAAAGTGGATCCTGCCGCTATCGTGGTGAATCCGGATTGGCCGACGGGCCAGCTCTCGTCCCTGCAAGCCGCCATCCGCAGCCTGCCGCCGCAAATCACATCGGGATTGATTCTCTGCCCCGTGGACCACCCGCTCGTCTCGCTCCACCTGGTCGCATCGTTGATCGCCGCATTCGAAGCAAGTGGAAAATCAATCGTCCTGCCTACGTTCGAAGGACGCCGCGGCCATCCAGTAATTTTTCGCTCCACGCTCTACAATGAATTGCTGGCCGCTTCACCTGAGGTAGGTGCGCGGCAGATCGTCTGGGCGCACGCTGACGACATCAAGGAGGTGCCCACGGAGGAAGAAGGCGTAATCTTGAACTTGAACGATCCCGGGACTATGCGGAAAGCGCTGGGAGAGAAGCCCTGACCCGCGCGCCTCAGCATTTGAGTTCGCTCAGCAGCGCGCCGCACGCGTCTGCGCACAACTGCGCGGCGTGAAACGTGGCACTCGCGAGGCCTCCGAGGGATTCAGAGATCTGCTCGGCGCTGACGCGGCGCACTTCGGCAATCGTCTTGCCGGTCAGTAAATCCGTCAGCATGGAACTGGCCGCGATGGAGGCCACGCACCCCTGCGTTTTGAATCGCGCTGCGACTATGCGCCCCTCTTCCGCGCGCACGGAGAGCCGGAGAATATCGCCGCACACCGGATTCACCACTTCCACCGTCGCCGTCGCACCCGGCAGCGCGCCGGCATTGTGAGGTTGGCGAAAATGCTCCAGCACAATTTCGCTGTACATGATTCACAGTATAAGCCGTCAGCGCCCCGGCTCAGCAACCTACGCAAAAATCTAAAACAGTGTTTGCCAAAGTCTTCGCTTTTTGTTTCAATCTCATTGACATAGGGCCCCTTGGAAAGATACTTTAACGCTTCCTAGCCTGGCACTTTCCCGATAGGGCGCGGGAAGTGCCTCAATAACTCGCCTACAGGAATTTTCAGGAGAAATGCTAATGCGACGATTTGGATACATCTTCAACCTCGTCTTGGCAGTCGCGCTCTGCGCGGGTGCCAGCTTCGCGCAGGACGGGAAGCTGAAGATCAAAGTTACGCCGAAGCAGGCGTACGTGTTTTTGGACGGCAAAGCCACCAAGGAAGGCAACCAGACGATCACAACCAGTGCCGGAAAGCACACGGTCGTCGTGGTGAATTATGGCTACAAGATTGAAACACGCGACGTGAATGTCGATGCCGGCAAGACCACCCGCCTCGAAGTGGCGCTTACCTCATACGGCGGCAATGTGAACGGCCCTTGGGGCGCCGTCAAGTTCGTGGGCGGGGATGAGCGCGCGGCCGTTCTCTCAAACGGTAAGACCCCCAGTTATTTTGTCGGACATGTGGACGAATTCAACTGGGATTGGATTTGGAAGCAGGAATTGCTCCTGCCGCCCGGCAAGCATCACCTGAACGTGTCGCGCGGGGGCAACACCATATGGGAAGGCGACGTCAATATCGCCGCGAACCAGAAAGTCGTCGTTGACCTCGGCAAGAGCGGCGCACAGACCACTAAGAAGTGGGATCGCGGCTCGAAGCTTCACGATATCCCGCGCTTCAAGGCCGGCATTGCCAGTACGACGGTAGCCGTTGCGCCGGTTTCAGGCAGCTTCAACGCCTCTACCACACAAATCAATTGCGGCCAGTCTTCCACGCTTACGTGGCAGACCACCGAGACCGCGGACGCAACCATCAGCAATATTGGCCCGGTAGCAACCAGCGGCAGCCAGTCTGTTTCACCGCATGCCACCACCACTTTTGACTTCAGCGCGCCGGGACCTGGCGGCACGGTCGCCGGAAGCGCTACAGTGAATGTCAACACGAAAGTGGACGCCAGCATCAGCGCGAATCCCGCCGAAGTCCATTACCGTAAGATCGGCGATAAAGTTGTTACCCAGGATCCCTCTACGATCACCTGGACCACCTCGAACGCGGATTCCGTTGCGCTCGATGGCAACAAGGTTGACCTCAACGGCAGCCAGACGGTCAAGGCCGAGCCCAAGGACACCAGCACCATCCCGGAAGGTCAGCCGATAGTTACAGTTGATGAGACAAAAACCTTCCAACTGAATGCCACAAACGTCTGTGGCGGCTCCGCATCACCGACCGCAGATCTTCACATCGTGGGCTCGAGGGAGCCGATCCCTCAGGTCTTGCTCCAAAGCATCTTCTACCCCACGGACTATCCAGATAAGAGGCACCCGCAAGTGGGTCTGGTGAAAAGCCAACAACTCGAACTCGCTACGCTCGCCGGCGGATTCAAGAAATATCTCGAATACGATCCGGATGCGAAACTTTCCGTCGAGGCCTTTGCCGACGTGCGCGGCTCGAAGAATTACAATCAGGACCTCAGCGAACGCCGCGTCGAGCGCATCAAGCAATACCTCGTCGAACAGGGTGTCCCGGCCGACAAAGTTCAGACCGGCGCTTACGGCAAGGAGCGTCCGCTCGATAAGAAAGTCGTGAAGGAACTGGAAGCAACCAATCCCCAAAAGGCCCCGAAAGCGCGTGCCAAGAACACGCAGGGCCATTGGCTGGCGTACAATCGGCGAGCGGACGTCGTCCTTCTCCCTTCCGGGAAGAAGTCATCGCAATACTTCCCGAATGGCGCGGATGATTCCGGAATTATCTGGCAAATCCCGAAGGCTCCTCTCTCGAAGGTCGAAAAGGCTCAGTAGTCGCTGTAGTCGCTTCGGAAACAACAACGCGCCGGAGATTCTAACCCTCCGGCGCGTTTTTATTTCCAGACCATCTTAAGTCGCGCTATTTCGAGTTAATCAGGTAAAAGTCGGTCTGTCGCGGCTGGAAGAATTTGTACCCTTCATCAGTCAGATATGCGTCGTCCTCCCCCATTATGTAAACCTTTTGCCCGCCCCATTCCGGAACCGAGGTCTGCGCATTCAGTTCGACTGACAGAAAAGAACCCTTGCGCAGTCTTTGCACCGTGGAGAAGTTCGAGTCCACGGGGGCTTGTTTTGCTTCCTGCTCGGCTTGAGCCACTCGGGCATCCATCCACGCGCCGAGGCCGTGGCCTTGGTTTCCAATCGGATGGCTGTAAATCATGGCCTCGATTCCCTTCCGCGCCATTTCATCCATCGCCAGCTTGTACACCTCCGCCCCCGTTCTTCCCGGTCGTGCGGCCCGAAACGCCAGTGCTTCCTGGACCGCGTTCATGTTTTTCATCGCCTGCTTCAATCCCGGCGGCGCGTCCGTTTCGCCTGGCTTCAGAACATAAGCCATCTTTTGCCAGTCGGTATTGAGGCCCATGTAAGTAATGCCAAAATCGAGATGAATCACATCGCCCGGCTGAAAAATGTCGGACCACTGCGCGTCGGCCAAGTGGCCACGCTCCCGCACCAGCGTCAAGCCCTGGTGTTGAATGCGCAGGTGCGGCGCGAACCAGGTGGTCACGTGGGACTCCCACATCTGGTCGTAAAACCAGTTGACGACTTCTCCCACCGTCGTTTTCCCCGGCGTGATGGCTTCGTTCGAAAGCCCGCGCTTGGTGATCAAGTCTGTCACCACCACCATCTGCATGTAGGTGTCGAACTCCTCGGGCAAACGCGTCTCGAGGTACTCGGTGATTAGGTCTTGCGCCGGAACGAAGTGCTGCGCCGCCTGGGGTCCCATGCTCTCTGCCAGGTAGGCATAACTCGACCGGGTGAGACTGCGTGTCACTCCGCGCTTCCCGTCAATGCCAATCGCGATGTGCGCAGGATGGTAGGTTTCCCACAGCGCGCGCAATTCCTTGGCGGGATCCGGCTGCGGCTCATTCGACTTTTCGAAGAATTTGCCGACGCTTTCCTGCGAATAGCCGGTAACGGCAATTTTCCTTAATCCTTTCTCCCCGGCATCCACAAAAACAAAAATATCGCGGTTGCCCGTATAAGGCCGCGGCGGTGCGATGTATTCCGTCAGTGGATCGTCGTGGAACTCCTCATTCACGACGATCCACATGTCCACATTGTGCCGCCGCATCATGTCCAGCAACATCGCATGCCGTTTCGTAAGCCATCCCTCGCGCGCCGCAATCTGCTGCGACCATGGCAGCAACTTTGGCATTTTCTCTTTCAGCGTCTGTGCTGGCATCGGCGAACTCAACAGCGCGCAAATGCCACAAACTCCCAACCATCTCCGTTGCTTCATTTCAATTCCTCCGCGGCGCATCCTAACCCAACTTCTCTATCACCACGTTCGAGATTGTGAATCTCTCCAAGAAGAAAACCGCGCCGAAAATGCCTCAGTCTTCGGTGCGGTTCTTTCCACAAGTAACTTTTCGCTTCTACTTCGACCGGATCAGATAAAACGCTTCCTGCCGTGGCTGAAAGAATCTGTACCCGTCGTCGGTCAGATACGCGTCGTCCTCCTCCATCACGTAGATTTTCTGCCCGCCCCACTCTGGTATCGCCGTCTGCGTGTTCAACTCTATGGAGATGTACGATCCCTTGCGCAACGTCGGCTCGGCGGACGCGTTCACGGCCTCGTGCGTCGGCTTCACGGCTTGTGATGGGCGAAAATCCACACTCGCGCCGAGCCCATGACCTTGGTTCCCGATCGGGTGGCTGTAAATCATCGCCGCGATGCCCTTCTGCTGCATCTCGTCCATCGTCAGTTTGTACACCTCGCCGCCCGTCCGCCCCGGACGCGCCGCCCGCAACATCATGGCGTCCTGCAGGTCGTTCGTATTTTTCATCGCCTGCTTCAGCCCCGCGGGCGCATCCTTCTCTCCGGGCATCAGCACGTAGGCCATTTTTTGCAAGTCCGTGTTGAACCCCATGTAAGTGATCCCGAAATCGATGTGGACCAGGTCGCCCGGCAAAATCACCGTATCTTCCTTGGCCACCGCCAGAAATCCGCGCGACTTCGACGAATCCGTTCCCTTCCGCTGCACGCGAAGGTCGGGCTGGAACCATGTCGTGACACGCGCCTCCCACAGTTGATCGTAGAACCACCGCCGCACGTCCCCAACCGTCGTCCTCCCTGGCTTGATCACCTCGTTCGAAAGCGCCCGCTTGGTCAGCAGGTCAGTGACAACGACCATTTGATTGTATGTGTCGAACTCCTCCGGCAGCCGCGTTTCCAGATACTCAGTGATCAGATCCTGCGCGGGCACAAAATGCTGCGCCGCCTCCGCGCCCATTCTTTCGGCCAGGTAGTCGTAGCTTGATTTCGTCAGGCTCCGCGTGACGCCCCGCCGTCCGTCAATCCCCAGCGCGATATGCGCCGGGTGATAGGTATCCCACAGCGCGCGCAATTGCTTGTCCGCGGGCTGAGGGTCGTCCTCGGCCTCGAAAAACTTCTGCACGCTCTCTTCCGAATACCCGGTGATGGCGATTTTGCGCAGCCCTTTGTCGCCCGAGTCCACGAAAACAAAAATATCGCGTCCGCCGGTATACACGCGCGGCGGTGCGATGTATTCGGTTATTGGATCGTTGTGAAACTCCTCGTTGACGATGATCCACATGTCCACGTTGTGCCGCCGCATCATGTCGAGCAGTATCGCGTGCCGCTTTACTAGCCATCCTTCCCGCACCGCTATCTGCTGCGACCACGCCAGCAACTGCGGCATTTTTCCGCGTGGCTTTTCTGCTGGCGCCGCAAAAACCAGCAACAGACAAACCACAATCGCCAAAATACATTTTCGCAAATTCATTCACGTTCCTCCCGGGGCGCATCCTATCCCAGCTGTCACTCTCCCGCGATAGAGAATTCCAGTGCACCGAAGTAGAATCGAACGCGGCATGCCTCGCGCCCAATCTCGCCCACCGCTCCGGATCGTCTCGCTGGCTCCCAACGTGACTTCGATTCTCATCGCGCTCGGCGCCGGCCGTGATCTCGCAGGCGTAAGCAAGTGGTGCAAGGAAGTTGCGCCCGTCGGCCGCCGCCCCCAGGTGGGCGACTGCTGGAAAATGGATATCCGCGAAGTGATGCGCCTGAAGCCCACGTTACTGATCGGATCCGTTCCCTTCGCCACGGAAACCGTTGATGCCATACTGAAACAGCCCGTGGCGTTTCTCGCGCTGAATCCCCGGACGCTCTCGGATATCTTTAGTGATGTGCGCTTCCTGGCCCGGCTGGTGAATCGGGCGGCTCGCGGAGAGGATATAATCCACCGCATGCAAGGCATCTTCGCAAAGGTGGCTGATCAGGCGCGACGCATTCGCATCCGCCCCCGCGTCTATTGCGAGGCCTGGCCGAATCCGCGCATTAGTTCACCGCCGTGGGTTCGCGAGCTCGTCGAAATCGCCGGCGGCACGCTGGTGGTCGCGCCGGGAGTGCGCGTGACGGACGAAGAAATCGCGCGCGCAAAGCCAGATGTAATCGTGCTTGCATGGGCCGCCACAGGCCGTCGTGCAAAGCCGGAACCAGCGCTGCGCAATACCGCCTGGAAGAATGTCCCAGCCGTCAAGTCCGGCCGCGTCGTGGTGATCCGCGACGAAATCCTCAACACACCCGGCCCGCCGGTGGTGCGAGGAGTGCACGCGCTCTTTCGCGCGATCCATCCGCCCGCGCCCTCGAGGAAGAAGAATCTATGATTACGGTCGTGGTAGCTCTGATCGAATCCGGCGGCAAGCTGCTTGTCTGCCAGCGCCGCCGCAACGATTCATTCGGTCTGATGTGGGAGTTCCCAGGAGGAAAGACGAAGCCCGGCGAATCTCTCGCACAGGCGCTGGAGCGCGAACTCGAAGAGGAGCTCGGCGCAAAAGCCCGCGTCGGCGCGGAAATCTACCGCACGCGCCACCGGTACGCGGAGCTGAGCGAACCCATCGAGCTGATATTTTTCTCTGCCAGCCTGCCAGGCCGCGAGGTCCGGAATCTTGCGTTCGAGCAGATCGCCTGGCGCGAGCCTGCTACTCTCCACGAGCTGAATTTCCTCCCC
>Ga0207107_1113_pt1 | contig 19640 bp, 17 predicted proteins | sample Alteio_BWMinHeat_75_FD_153555 | JGI IMG/M metagenome (GOLD analysis project Ga0207107, IMG submission 153555) | Enriched cells from forest soil in Barre Woods Harvard Forest LTER site, Petersham, Massachusetts, United States -... | ecosystem: Environmental > Terrestrial > Soil > Temperate forest >... | reverse complement strand
TGGTTTATTTTCCGGAGAATTTGCGCACGGCATTTGAAGAAGTTCGCGCCGCCACGCACGCTCCGCACGATCTTTCCAGGCTTCCATTCAAACTGGACATGATTCTGGTCACATCCGAATTTCACTCGGCGGGAGGCAACGACCTTTCCGCTCTCGGTTTTTCAAAAGCGATGGCGCGCGGAGGATTTGAATTATGGAAACGCGCCCCGCCTTCAATCCACGCGCCAGAGTGAAGCGCCTTCTTCCGTTCGCGCAGCCAGTTTGAATCGATCCGGACATTCCTTCAAACGAGGCTCAAACCGCGACGTTTCACCCAACAGGAGAATATGGGTCAGGCGAAATTTCGAGTGAATGCGATCGATTTGCGCAGCCGGCTTCAAGCCCTCCATCGCCTGCACCTCGCGAAACGCGTCACGACACTCTGAATTGAAATAAGCGAAGACCTCAGGTTGTTGGAGCAATGCCGGTGGAAGCGTGATATGCCGGACCTCCAGGTCCTTCCGGCTCTTGGTGGGATGAAACACAAAAAAAGATCGAGCGGGGCAATTTTCAAGGCGATCGATCCAAAACACGGTTTCAGGCGTTGCCTGCTCCCGGAAATGATCATAACCCGGCAAGCCACTGTCCACAAAAAGCGGCGCAAGATCTGAAACCGTACCGGTCAAAATCAATTTGGCCAGCAACTGACGCTTCAACAGTTCCGACGAGGGGGCCATCGAACAGAACGTGTACATCATGGGATGCGGCACAAACGACCACGCTCCTGCGCGCAAAATCTGTTCCTGCGAGGCGCCTCGCGAGATGTCAGGCGAAAGCACCACCGCATTGCCGACCTCCTTCAGATCATTGTAGAGAGGTTGTTCCGATTGATGAAAGCTGATGCGAGAAACCATCCAGCCTGGCGTGGCGGCAAGCGTTGCCTGCAATCCAAACGCAATCATCAAGGCGGCAAAAAATCCGATCCTGGCCGGCAACATTCGAGACGTTCGAGTCGAAACCCACAAAGCGATTCCCAGCAACACAAGGAACCAAACCACAGGGATGGAAAAGTAGACGAAAAAATATTGATAGCCTGTGATGGTCTTCCCCGAGGGCAGAAACTGAAAATAAGGAAGAAAGGAGGCAATCACGAGCGTGATCCAGAACGCAACGTCGGAACGTCGCCAGGCCGACTTGCCCTCCACTTTGGACGTCAGCCAGCAAAGCCATGCGTACGTAAAGCCAATGATCAACGCCCCCAGTCCTGCGTATTTCACGAAATGCGAAAAATCCTTTCCCTCCATCGCGCCGCGCACCAACTGACCTTGATAGAGGCTGGTGTCTTGATGGCTCCATTGCCAGTAACGCACAAAAAAATGCGTGGCGCCCAGAATGGAACACGCCAGACAAACACTCCATCCTTTCCAATCACCGGCGCGAAACACGATGGAGCGCAGCCCCATCAATCCAATGAACGTCACCAAAATCATCCAGTCAAAAGGACGTCCATTGATCGTCAGCGCCACGCAAAGTCCGGCCAGAGCGTATTGAGCATGCGTCTTACGGTCACTCGCCACATAAAGACGTTGGATGGCGAGTGTCGTCAACATGAGTGCCGCGACCGATGGAAACGCGCGAAAGTTCTCATAAACCGCCATGAGCGACCATTTCCAAAAGCGCCAGAGAAACATGTAGCTGTTAATGCCGACTCCAAACGCCGTGTAGACGAACAAGACCGCGACGATCCACCGTGCGCCGGAATCCGGCAACCAATGAGAGACCAGCGCGTACACGGCGCGCAGCCAGAGCACGTGAAGGAGATACACCACCATCCAATAACTTGCGGGAGTCTGAAAAAATCCGATGCAACGACTCATCAGAAAGGGCAGCGTTTGAATCAGCGTCATCGGACTGCCGGTCGCATGACGATATTCCCAGAGCGTGAGGTCCGTGATCGACGGATCCGTGGCGAGACGCTTCATCCAGGAGAGATGCAGCGCCACATCGATCTGATTCAGAAAAGGCAGAAAGATCGAGACGTGTTTCGGATGAACCAGCCATTCGCCCAGAGGCCAGATGACGCTCGGCAGAGCGAGCGCGGCGCAAAGAATCCAGGTTCCCCAACGAGAACACGCAAAAAGGGACGGTCGAGAATCGGCGGTCACTGCGTGCTTGTAACAAAGCAGGTAGGCCATTACAAGTTGTGTTCCCCCAACAGGTTCCTGGAATGGCCAAAACCCATCGATCCACCTCTTTTCCGCATGCCTTTCGAAACCGTTCGGTCGCGTTGCTTGGACTCGGATATTGGGGTCAAAACATCCTTAGGACTCTTGGGCAGCTGCAGCTCAAACGTCTTGTGGTGTGCGACGAAGCGCCGCATCGGTTGAGCCAGGCCCTCGAGGTAGTTCCCCATGCCAAGGGAGTGCGTCACCTCGACGAAATCCTTGATGATCCCGAAATCGACGCGGTTTGCGTCGCCACGCCTGTCGAATTTCATGTCCAGCACGCAAAGGCCATCCTTCGCGCCGGCAAACACGTCTTCATTGAGAAACCCCTCTCCTACTCCGCGAAGAGCGCGCGGATCATTGGCGATGCGGCCCGCAAAGCGCGCAAGCGCGTCATGGTGGGACATATCTATCTTCATCATCCCGCCATCCTTCAACTGCGGCAATGGATCGCATCCGGAAAGCTCGGGAAGATCCAATGGATCCGCTCCACGCGCTGCAGTCTGGGACCGCGCGTGCGCCATGACGTGGATGTCTTGTGGGATTACGCCATTCATGACATCTACCTGATTCCATTTCTCATGGGAAAAGCCGCCTCGCGCGTCCGCGCGGATGGACGTCCCTGCCTCAAGCCTCCCCGCGCCGACTGGGTGGAATTCTCCATGGAATTCCACGGCTCACGCGCAGTGATGCACGGATTCGTCTCGTGGCTCAATCCCTTCAAGGAGCGAACGCTCATGGTCGTCGGGAGCAAGGGCATCGCGGTGTTCGACGAACTGAAGCAGCCCTGCCTCACGTTTTATCGGTGCGGTTACGCGCCGCACAAAGGCATGGACCGCTGGGGTAACCTCGGACTGCGCCTGTTCGATGACGGACGCGAAGAACTTTCCCTGGATTGTCAGCAAAGTCTCTCGCGCGAGCTTGCGCATTTTCTTTCGCATCTCGAGACCAAGGCGCCTCCGCACGCCTCGTTTGCAGATGGATTGACAACCATCCGCCTATTGGAAAAACTCTCCTCTTCCCTCGCGAAAAAAGGGCGTTGGGTCTCCGTTTCATGAATCTGAAGAATCGTAAAATCCTGTTGATTGGTGGGTGCGGAAACATCGGGTCGCACCTCGCCGAGCTGTTGCGCGCCGAAGGCGCTTCGCTCACCCTCTTCGACAACTTTGTCCGCGGCACCCGCCAAAACATCGCCGCCGTCGAAGATAGCGTTCGTCTGATCGAGGGCGACATTCGCGATCGCGACGCGCTGAAGGCCGCCATTCAGGGCCAGGAATATGTGTTTCACCTCGCCTCGGCGTGGCTCCTGGAATGCCTCGACAATCCGCGCCTCTCGCTCGATGTGAACGTGACCGGCACCTTCAATGTTCTCGAGGCCTGCCACGAAGCTAAAATTCAAAAATTGATTTTTTCCTCGTCCGCATCCGTCTTTGGCGATCCGAGTTATGTTCCCGTGGACGAGGCGCATCCCTTCAACACCAACACCGCGTATGGAGGCAGCAAGGTTTGCGGCGAGCAATATTGCGAGGTGTTCCACAAGCGCTACGGACTTTCCTACGTCGCCTTGCGTTACTTCAACGTCTACGGCCCGCGTCAGGACATCAAAGGCGCGTTCACCCAAATCCTGCCAAAATGGGCGGATGCTATCGAAAAAGGCGAATCGATCACAATTTACGGTGACGGCAAACAGACGATGGACCTCGTGTTCGTCCGCGACGTGGCGCGCTCCAACATCTGCGCGTTAAAGTCCTCCGTCACCTCCGGCTGTTATAATATTGGCAGCGGCGTGGAAACTTCCGTCAACGCGCTGGCGGAAAAATTGATGGAGATCATGGAACGCAAGGTGGAGATCAAGCATGTGCCGCAGGATCTCAATCTCGTACGCCGCCGCCTCTCCGCCACGGAAAAAGCCAAAAAGGATCTTTCGTTCGAAGCGAAAGTTTCCGTGGAAGAGGGGTTGCGTCAATTTCTTGCGTGGCGCCACGAAATGAAAGCCGTCCCGTCCACCTAGCCATTTATGGGCGAATATCAAATCATCCGCGACGCCGAGCTGGGGAAGGATGTCCGCATCTTCCACTTCGTGAATCTCTATGGCTGTCGGATTGGAGATGAAACGACCATCGGCAGCTTCGTCGAAATCCAAAAGAACGTCTCTCTCGGAAAACGCTGCAAGGTGGGAAGCCACAGCTTCATCTGCGAAGGCGTCACCATCGAGGACGACGTCTTCATCGGGCACCATGTCATCTTCATCAACGACAAATACCCCGTCTCCCAGATTGAGGGAAAGGTGACGACCGACGGCCAGTGGAATCCGGTGCCGACACACATCGGACGCGGCGCTTCGATCGGATCCGGAAGCATCATTTTATGCGGTTTGCGCATCGAGGAAAACGCCATGATTGGCGCAGGATCGATCGTGACAAAAAATGTGGCGGCGGGAAAAGTCGTGGCAGGAAATCCCGCCCGCGCGCTGGCACAATCGCGGGCACAGGAAAAAAAACATCAGCTTGGCTGGCATTCCTCCTGACTTATGAAATTCTCAAAGCTCAGCATCGTGGTTCCCGCCTACAATGAGGAGGCCAACATCGTCCCCCTCCTCCAGCGACTCCGCGCTGTCGTGGAAACAATGAAGGGCATGGAGGCGGAATTCATCATTGTGGATGATCATTCGCGCGATGGAACATCCCGCGTGGTGATGGAGGAACATCGAAAAGATCCCCGGGTGAAACTCCTTCGTCTCTCGCGCAATTCAGGCAGCCACACGGCGCTTCAGGCGGGCCTTTGCCATACTTCAGGCGACGCCGCGGTGACCATGTCCGCCGATTTGCAGGAACCTCCGGAAATCATCCCGGAGATGCTTGAAAGGATCAAAGCGGGAAAGCATATCGTCTGGGCTGTCCGCGCCAGCCGGTCCGACAGCTTGATCAATCGCGCACGCGCCAGCCTTTATCACCGGTTTTTCAAAAAATTCATCCTGCCCGCCTACCCTAAAAAAGGCGCCGACCACTTCATGATTGCGGGAGAAGCCCTCAAATCAATCCGAAGCATTCCCGAAAAGAACACGTCTCTCATGGGCCTTGTTTGCTGGATGGGCTTCGAGCAAGACCAGGTTTTATTTCATCGCGACAAACGTCTTTCCGGCGAATCCAAATGGAGTTTTCCGAAAACCTTCAAACTCATCATCGATTCGCTCGTCAGTTTCTCCTACCTGCCCGTTCGCGCGATGTCCGCGCTGGGTTTTTTGATGGCAGCGTTTGGATTTCTCTACATTGTCTTCCTCGTGGGCCGCTACATTTTTTTCGACAGCCGGGGCGTCGAGGGATGGCATTCGCTCATGATTATGCTGGTCCTTGTCTCCGGCATTCAAATGATGATGCTCGGAATTCTGGGCGAATATTTGTGGCGGATTTTCGAGGAGTCGCGACGACGTCCGCTCTACATCATCGAAAACAGCATCGGCTTCCCCAAGTCACCTCTAGATCCCTGACTTCGTTCGTTCCGATAACTTGCGGGCGGGAACTCCTGCAACCACCGAATAGGGCGCGACATCGCGCGTCACTACGGCCCCCGCCGCCACCACGCATCCTTTGCCAAGCTTCACCCCCGAAAGAATGATGGCTCCCATTCCAATAAAGACGTCGTCTCCGATCATAATGGGCCGGTAGGTTGTCGGCTGTTCCCGAATTAAACAATCGCCTGATTTGTATTCATGGTCCCCCGTGTTGATCATGACACGTTGTCCGATGAACACATCGTCTCCTATCGTGACCCCTCCACGGCAATGAATGATGCAATCTTGATTAATGCCAACATGACTTCCAATCTGAAGATTGTAACAATGTCGGATGGAAACATTTTGAGCGATAAAAACCTGATTGCCCGTCTTTCGAGCGAGAATTTTAAGAAAGAGCCAGCGAAACGGTGACCCGATGAAAAAAGGGAGTATTTGCAGGATAGGTGAAAAAATTTCCTCGAGAAGCAGGCTGAAGCCACAACGCAAACCAATCTGATACAAATCCCTGAATTGGGAGGCTTGCATAGAATGTCAGACAATGGTCTTCCACATGGGCCGACGCGCATTAAAGATACTCTTGCTTCCATCCACTTCGATCTGGAAAGGCACCTCGGCGTATGCCCGCAACCGTTCGCGCACGGCTTCCTGCACGACAATCGGACAATAGAGCAGCAGAAAACCGCCACCGCCGGCGCCGCACACCTTTCCACCTGTCGCCCCGGCCTCCCGCGCCATGGAATACATCGCATCGATTTCCGAATTGGTGACCGCCTTTGCAAGCTGCTTTTTCAATTCCCAGCCTTCGTGCAGAATCAAACCCAGATCATCGGGACATCCGCCTTCGAGCGCCTTGCGAACCTGCGCAACCTGCTTCTTAATCTTGTGATGGACTGGCAGCGTCTCGCGCATGCGCCCCACCTGGACACGCAAAATGTCGGATGATTTCCGCGTCACTCCGGTGTAATAAAGCATCAGGTTCTGATTTAAAATTCGGAGCGTCTCCGCACTGACATCGACTTCCTCCGCCTCCGTGTGGCCGCCCTTGGCAAATCGCAATTGCCGAATACCTCCAAGCGCCGACAGATATTGATCCTGCCGTCCCATCGGCTTCTTTAAAATTTCCACTTCGATCTGGCAGGCGCGCTGCGCGAGCTCGCTCGTGGACACCTGGGCACCGCAATATTGAAAGAACGCGTTGATCAATCCCACCGTCAGGGCGCTGGATGAACCAAGGCCCGAGCCTTCCGATGGAATGTCCGCCGTGGTGATCACTTCAAATCCGTCACGCAAGCCCGCCATCACCGCCGCTTCGCGCACGAGTTCGTGCTGGATCTTGCGGATGTTCGACACGACCTCCTTCTTCGACCAGTTGATGATGATCTTATGGTCGAAGCGCTCCTTGATCCAGACGAAGAGATATTTGTCGATGGAGAAGCCCAGCACCTCGCCGCCATGCTTGTCCGCGTATTCGGGAAGGTCCGTGCCGCCGCCAGCCAGACTGATTCTAAGAGGAGTTTGGGTGATCAGCATGACATCAGACCGGCTCGAGCTGCATCGATCGGGCATTGATCTCGCGAAGCTCAACCTTGGTGCGGGCACATTTCAAAAAATCCTCGGTCATGATCCTCAACCCGAGGATGTAGAGCAGCGTCGACAGATAATAACGCAGCACACGCAGGATGCTCAGCTTCGACACACCCCAGCTTCTTCCATACCACTGCGTCGGGACCTGCTTGATCTTTTTCGTCAGCAACATGGCCTTCAGCGAAAGCTCGATGGTGATGTTGAATTTCGTGGAGAACAAGGGCCCAAACTGCGTCAGCAATTCGCGCCGGTATCCCTTGAATCCGTCGGTGTAGTCGTTGAATTTGAAGCCGAACAAAACCTGAAGAATAAAATTGGAAACCCGATTGACGAAGAGCTTGAACTGCGGATATCCCGTCACCGACGCCCCGGGAATGAATCGGCTTCCAAACACCGCGTCGTTTCCTTCATCCAATGTGCGGTAATAAAGAATGATGTCCTGACTGATGTTGCAGGCATCGGCGGAGGAGATGACCACATAATCGCCCTTGGAAAGCGTGACCGCGGTGGAAACAGCCGTTCCGTAACCCGTTCCTCCCGTGCGATCATAGGCATGGATTTCCGGATAATCGCGGACCAGTCCCTTCAAAATCTGACTGCTGTCATCCGCCGTCCCGTTCGAGGGAATATCATTGATCACCACGATCTCGAAAGGGATCTGTTCCTTCCGGAGATCTTCGGCAAATTGCGAGAGAACGGAACAAAGGGTTCCCCCCTCATTCATCGCGGGAATGATGACCGACAACATCCTTTGAGACGGGCGATCTGAAGATGGTTCCTGAATCGTCATGGGACTCCCTTCATTTGATACGGTTTCGAGCACTGGCAATCAATCGTGAATTCTCCACGCCAATGCCCAGGTGACACTCGGGAACGCCGCCTTTTCGAATCGCCTCAATAAATTCCTTCGCGACTTCGCGGACGGCCCTGAAACGGGCGTCACCCGAATCGTTGTCCTTGCTCCGCTCCAAAAACTCCGTCGCGGCATCCGGATGATCCAGGGTTAAATCAAATCCGCCAAAATAATTTTCAGGATGGCGATGCGTCAGCGTCAGCGCGCCCCGCTCTCCCTGAATCCGCACAAGCAATCCTTTCTGGGTGGAGTGGGCCGTGTTCACGTGGATGCGAACCGGAACCTTTTCCTGCGTGTGCAATTCCAGATGAAATTCATCTTCCGCGGTATTCGGCACCACGCTTCCATCCTCCGATCGATATTCGGAAACGTGGACCTGGGTGCGATAATCGATCACTTCGAGCCTGCCGAACATGGCGGAACAAAGGTCCACCAGATGGCATCCAAAGGAATTCATGGCCCCGCCTCCGCGCGCCGCCTCGCACTTCCAACTTCCCGACGTGATCCTTCGATCTCGATTCGCCACGAGCCACTCCACCTCGACCGATTGCAGCCCGCCAACTCGGGCAACACTTTCCCTCAGGCGTTGAAAGACGGGGATTTTTCGGAATTCAAAATCCACCACGACACTTCGCTTGCGCTCCTCAGCCGCGCGGAGCAGCTTCTCCGCCGCGTCCGCATGAAGGGCGAGAGGTTTCTCGCAGAAAAGATGCACCCCCTTCTCGAGCGCGACACGCGCAGCCTCCTCCTGGACCAAAGGAGGCAGCGCCAGGGCCACGACATCCAGCGTGCCGGACAAAATCATCTCCCGCCAACTCGGGAAAAAGGTTGGAGCGCTGTTCGATGGGACCGTGACGGGCGATCCTGTCAGCGCCACCACGGAGACGCCTTCAATCTCCGAAAAGACGGGCCACAGCACTTTCCGGCCGAATCCGGATCCCGCAATTCCCATTCGGAGAGGCTTCATGGCACACATGCCACTTCACATCTCGTTCTCGACAATTTGAATGTTCGGCAAGGGAACGATGATCTTGGAGCGAATCCCCTTCTTGCGCAGGTTGCGGATGATGTCCTTCGCATAATGCCAGGAAAGAATCAGGCCATAGTCGGGCTGTTCCTTCAGCATTTTGGCTTCATCGAGAATGGGAATGTGCGTGCCGGGCGTGAACAAGCCCACCTTCAAACAATTGGCCTGCTCGGCAATGTAAGGCAGCAGATCCGTGGAAATGCCGCAATAAGTCAAAAGAGTGGCGGAACGACCGGGACAACCCACGCCCACCACGCTTTTACCCTCATCCATCAACTTCACCAGAAGCGAGCGGAGCGCCCTCCTATTGGCTCGAACGTCCTTGGCAAAATTTTGATAAGTCTCCGGGCGATAAACGCCCGCCTTTTCCTCCACCGCGATCAGCTTGCGCACATTTTCGGAAACCGGATGCCCCCGTCCCTTCTGTGCGTACACGCGGATGGACCCTCCGTAGTTGGGAATTCTCTCGGCGTCAATCAGCGTGAAACCTTGATCGTCAAAAAGACGAATCAGCGGCTTCAACGAATAATAACGCAGGTGCTCGTGATAAATGGAGTCGTACTGCAGCGTTTCCAGGATATCCACGAGGTAATGCGACTCGGAAACGAAATAACCGTCGTCCTGCAGAAGCAGATAAATGCCGCGCAAAAGTGTGCCGAGATGATTGACGTGCGCAAAAATGTTCGTGGCGGTGACCAGACAGGCCGGACCTTCCGTGTCAAAAATCTTTTCCGCCATGTTGAGATTGAAAAAGCCCTGGATGCTGCGAATCCCTTTTTCATTGGCAACCCTGGCAATGTTCGTGGCTTCCACGCCAAGAACGTTCATTCCGATTTTCTTGAATCCTTCCAGAAGCGTGCCGTCGTTGGACCCGATGTCGACCACCAGCTTGTTCTTGGGCAGGCCCAGCTTGGAAACGCAGCGCTCCGCGATCGCGTGCAGATTTTTTTTAAGCGTCTCCGTGATTCCGCTGAGGTACGGATAGTCAGGATGAAAAAGGAGCGCGGGATTGACGCAATAATCGATCTGAACAAGGCCGCAATCGGAACACCGCAGCAATCTCAATGGATAAACCGTCTCGGCCTCATTCAATTTCTCCTTCGTCAACGGGGAGTCGCAAGGCGCGTTGTGCCCCATGTCGACGATGAACTCGAATTTTTTGGATTTGCAAATCTGGCAATGCGGAATAGGGCCCGGATTCAGATTAATGGAATCAAAAGGCGCGGTTTTCATGGTGCTGGGATGGAGCAGCGGATGCTATCGCATGAGTGGGAAATTGACACGAAAAATTCTCAACCGGCGACAGGCGTTGAGACAGCCGAGAGATTCAACTTTACCGCAGCTTCCGGTGATTTCTGGAAGATCCGCGACAACGACGCGCCGGCGAGGATCAGCAACGGCCAAGTATGCGGAACGATATAGCGAAATTCCAGATGAACGAAGGCGTAAGTACAAAGAAAGACGCCATAGCACGTCGCAACCCAGAGGACCTGCTTCCATTCCCTTCTTCTCACCCAAAAGCAGAACAGGCTCAAAATCGATACAACGAGCTCCATCACGCGCGCGAGAATTTTGAAGAGAACCGCGTGGGGATATTTCATCAAATATTGGCTGCGACTCCCGCCCGTCAACGAGTGAAATTCCGCGTAGCTGCGCGAACCTGCCGGAAAAATTTCAAAACCCCACTCCAGACGCGACCATGGTCCTCGAAGCAGTTGCAGCGCGCCGAGCTTTAAAAACAGGCCTCTTCGTTCCTGAAGCACTTTTTTTGAAAGAGGTTCAAGTTCGGGCGGTGGGCGCATCATTTTTCGCAACGTCCCATCGGGATTGCTTCGCATCGCCTCGTACTTGCTGATCTCCGCCTTCAAGGCAGGGTCGACGGAAGCCAGATTCCAAATGAGCGCCCAATAAAATCCCTCCTTCACTCCCACGCCGGGATCAACGAATTGTTTGTTGCGATGCACCCAGGGGATTAGCGCCATCACAAGAACGAGGCAAAAGGCGGCCAGCGCCATGGCGCAGCGCCGCCATGGAAAAATCAATAATCCAAGAACGCAGAGAGCACCCGGCAGCAGGATGAGGTTGGTCCTCATGAACACCGCGCACGTAAACGCCAAAGCGCAACCAACCAGGTCACGATAACGCGCTTCCATGAGAAATCTCAGCAAAAACCAGGTGGCGGGAATCATCAACAATCCCTCCGCGGCCTCCTTGCTCACCATTTGGGAAAGATAGGCGAGAGGAAGCCATGCCGCGTACAGCCAGGCCGCCCAGACGCCCGTGCGGGAGTCGAAAAGCCGCCGAGCCATGTCCCACACCAGAAAAATAAGAAAAGCGCTCGCGATCGCCTGGAAACCTTTGATCGGCCAGAAGCTGTGCGGCCCCACCACGCGCCACACACCCGCCAGAAACCATGGATACCCCGGCATGTCCGTTGCATGATAATAACCCAGATGGTCTTGGGGATAGGGCGGATATTCCCGCGGCTGCACGAGCGTGGGAAAACGCTTCAGCTGAATGTCCGAAATCGTCTGGAGATAATCATCGTGCACCTGGAGACCGCGCCCCTGCAACAGGTTGATCGCCTGGATGGCGAACGTGTGCTCGTAATAATAGGCCGTGAGTTGATTGCCCAAAAGCGCGAGATAAATGAGCCGAAGCAGAAGACAGACGGCGAACGCCCAGAGCACGCTGCGAGGCAAATCCGCGCAGGATTCTTCACCGGCCTTCATGCAAATGGAAACGGAAACGACATGAGAAGAATGAGGACCCATTCCTACAAGAAAGAGCTTGTCGGAGGCAATCTCCAACGCCCATGCTCGGAAGCTTTTAGGATTTTGGTCACGACCCGATGAGCTTTTCACTGCAAAACACCGCATCGCGCGTCTTTCTTTGGCAGCGGGCCAATCAAGTCATCTATCTCGTCCGAAACATCATCCTGGCGCGCTTCATCGCGCCCGCCGAATTCGGCCTGTTTGCCATCGCCCTGAATCTGGCCTCCTACATCGCCATTCTGGGCACGCTGGAATTTCGCACGGCCTTTTTCGCCGCAAAGGATCTGACGGAGGATCGGATCCGCGTGCAATGGAGCACGGAAGTGCTTCTCAACTTCGTCACGCTTCTGATAGGCGCGCTGCTCATTCCATGGCTGAGCCAGACGCGCCCCCACGCCGTGATCATTGCGATGATCAGCATTCTCGCGATCAGCCTTCTGGAGGCCTCCTTTTCCACACCTCTTTATCTGCTCGAAAGAGATCTGCGTTTTCCTTTTTTGAGCGCCTTGTACACGGTCGTGAACCTCACCTCCTTCATCGTGTGTCTCGGCATTGCCATCGCCGGAGGAGGATGGGTGGCCCTCGTGATCGATCGCGCCGTGGCCGCGGGAATCAAGGGTGTCATTCTCTATTCCAAAACGAAATGGCGTCCACGCTTTCTCCTGCGAATGCCGGAACTCCGCTATTACTGGGGTTTTGTGAGTATTCTATTCCTGACAGGATTGCTCGGAAAAGTGCTCTTCGAATTCGACATTTATGCCATCGGCAAATGGATCGGACCGGAGGCGAACGGAATTTACAGCGTGGCAAAAAAATGGGCGCTGCTTCCCATGGAACTCGGCGCGGGCTTCATCGCCATCATGGCGCTTTCGCTCTATTCCAGCAAATCCCACCTCAGCCTTGAAGAATTCCGCGCCTCCTACACGGAAATCACTTTCCATATCACCCGCTTTTGCCTCGCCATTGCCGTCCTGATGGCGATCTTCATGAAGGATTTTTTCTCCATCTTCTACGATCAAAACTGGCAGGGCGTTCCCACAATCTTCGCGGCGCTTGTTCCCTACGCGATTTTGCGTCCCCTCTATCAAAATGTTTCGCAGGCAATGCAGGCAAGAAAACAGCTCGGCGCCATTTTGGCGGTGATGTTCCTCCAATCCATTCTGATCATTTTTTCCATGATCTGGCTGGCGTCGCGCGGATTGGGACCGATCGCCGGGGCGATGGGCGCCATTCTCGGACTCGGCTACGTCCTTCTGGAATGGCAGCTTCATCGAAAAGTGGGCCATTCCATTTTCTTCATCTTTGCGTTTCCCCTTCTCCTCGCGCTCGCAGCGCTTAGCGCGTGGCTCCCCATCGCCCGAATCACCGGGATTCAGGGAGTCGCGATGCGTGTCGGACTTGCGCTCAGCTACACCCTCCTTGCATCCTGGGAATGGTGGGTGGCCCGACGACGTTTTCAATCCATCCCTGCATGAAAGCCCTCCTTCTCGCCGCAGGATTGGGAAGCCGTCTGCGTCCCCTGACCGACAAAACTCCCAAGTGCCTTCTGCCCATCCAGGGAAAACCTATGCTGCAGATCTGGCTGGAGATGCTGGCGCGCGCGAATGTGGACGACGTTCTCGTGAACACCCATCATCTTCACGAACAAGTGGAGGAATTTGCCCGGCACTGGTCAGGACAGTGCCGCCTCACCCTGTCGCATGAGCCCGTCCTCCTTGGCAGCGCCGGCACGCTGCGCGCCAATGTCGATTTCGTGAAAGACGAGGCTTTGTTTCTCGTTTGCTACGCCGACAATCTCACCCACTTCGACGTTTCGCTTCTCGCAAAACTTCTCCAGTCGCGCCTCGCGGAGAATCCGTTGGGGGTGATGGCGCTTTTTCGAAGTGACGAACCATGGCGTTGCGGCATTGCGGACCAGGACGCGCATGGCTGGATCCGGAAATTCGAGGAAAAACCCAAAAAGCCCCTCTCGAATCTCGCGAACGCCGGTCTTTATGCCTTCAGCCGCGAAGCGTTGAAATTCCTGCCTGAGAAAGATCCCGCCGACATCGGGCACGACCTGATTCCCAAACTGGTTCCCCGTCTCTTGGGGCTGGAAATGAACGCCCCTCTCCTGGATATTGGAACTCTCGAAGCTTATCAAAAAGCGAACTCATGAGCGTGAAAACATCCCATCGACAGATCCCCATCACCAAACCTCTCATCGGAAGCGAAGAGGCTGTGCGCGTCCGTGAAGTGCTTGAATCCGGATGGCTGACCCAGGGGAAAATGGTGGCCGCCTTCGAAGAGATCGTCAAAAAGCGGGTTGGCGCATCGCACGCCGTGGCCACTTCCTCCTGCACCACGTCGCTGCATCTTGCCTTGATGCTGGTGGGACTGAAAGCGGGCGATCTTAAGCCGGAGAAAGCCCCGCCGGAAATTATCTGCCCTTCCTACAGCTTCGTGGCGACAGCCAATGTGGCTCTTTATTTGAATGCAAAGCCCGTCTTCGCGGACATCGATCCCAAAACCCAGAATATGGATCCCGCGCACGTCGAGTCTCTCATTTCCGAGCGCACCAGGGCCATCATTGCCGTCCATCAACTCGGACAGCCCTGCGATCTGGATCGAATTTATGCGATCGGCAAAAAACACGGCATTCCCATCATCGAGGACGCCGCATGCGCTCTTGGCGCTTCCTACCATGGCAAGCCCATCGGCTCCCACGGCCCCCTCGTCTGCTTCAGCTTTCATCCGCGCAAGGCAGTTACTTCTGCAGAGGGAGGCATCCTCGCGACTTCCCATGCGGAATTCGCCTCCCTCGCCTCGCAGCTTCGCTCGCACGGCGCCTCGATCACGGATCTCGCCCGCCATTCCAAATTCGGCACCTCCTTCGAATCCTACAATGTGCTCGGATTCAATTTTCGCATGAGCGATGTGCACGCGGCGATCGGCATCGAGCAGATGAAACGCCTCGATCCCATCCTCAAGCGGCGCACGGAAATCAGCGAATTCTACAATCGCATGCTCGGAGAACTTCCGGAGATGGAATTGCGCCATTGTCCGAAGGAGTGCGGCCATTCCTGGCAAACCTATGCGTTCGTGCTTTCCGCAAAGGCGCGGATCTCACGCGACGAATTTCTTTCGAAAATGGCGGAGCGCGGCGTTTCCTGCCGCCGCGGGATTCCCTGCATCCACGAGCAATCGTACATTGTGGAACGCGTCGGACAGGTCCGTCTGCCACACACCGAGCGCATCTCCCAACAGAGTGTCTTCCTCCCGCTTTATCCACAGATGACCGAGGACGACATGCAATATGTCATCCAGATGTGCAAGGAATGTCTCTAACAGATCACGGTGCCTTGCCTGCCTTGTAGACCACCGTCGACCTCAAGACACCCGGCGGCGATTCATAAACCACGCGGTAGTTTTTTTGGATCCAATCGTTGATGTCGTGCGCAAAATCATTCCCGAAATAGCGGGAGAACGTCGCCCTTTCGCGCTCAGCCACAATAAAAAGGGGTTTTCTGGACTGGAGAAGCGCCAGGCTTCGGATCTCCCGGTCCTCCTGATATCGGCCCGTGAATCCCAATCGATTGAAGTAGGTGTAAAATTCCGCGCAACGCAATCCAGTCAGGAGATGCAACGAAGGCTCATACGTGCACAACAGGGATGAATCCGGTCCCGCACTTCTAAGAAGCGCCAGAATGGAATCCAGGTTGCGAGCGTCATTTTCGTTCATGCGAAGAGGGACCCTTCCAAAAGGCGTTTCCACCTTCACAAAGGACGCCTGAACCTGCGCGTTCTGTTTCAGCGATGTGGCGATCTGCATCCCCAATGCGACCACGACACAAACTTTCCACAAACCCGACGCTCTCATGCCCCGTCGCGCAAACCAAAAAATCATTATGAGAAGAAGCGCAGGCTGGCTGTAATTAAGAGGATACCAACCCGTCACACTCACTCTGAGAATGGCGATTCCCGATACGGTCATCAAAACAACCCATAGCGGCCACTGGCGAAAGCGGAAGATCCCCAGTGATTTTCGTCGGACCAGGGTGGCCAGCAGATGGGCTGCAATGATTCCCCACACCATCACATAGACGTAGCCCATCGCCACGGATTGTTTCAAAGAGTCCGGATTCCAACCTCGAACCGCATCGATCGCAAGGGCCCCCGGCAAAATCCACGGAAGCCAGCCCTCAAGACTTCTTGTGACTTGAATCATCCGAGAGCGGGTTTGAGGGATGACGAATCCCGCGCAAAAAACCATTCCAAGAATTCCCAGCACGATCATGCGGGATTTCAACGTGGCGTCGCCAAAAATTCCCGCCTGGCCAAAGGTTTCCAGCGTGCTTCCGGAAAGCAAGTCGACCCTGGCTCCATAAGCCATGAGCGCTCCAATCACTGCGCTCCACGCCACAAGAAATCCAGCCATCAGACGCAAAGCAATTGAGATGCCCGAACGCAGCCCCGCGATGGAGAGCGCGATGAGAACCAGACACGCCGCAATGCCCATGTCGATTTTGGTGAAGAGTAACAATCCAAGGACGAGTCCCGCAGGAAACCATCGTCCGGACGAAACGGGCGATTTCCAGAGGAGCAGGATCAAGATCGTCCACAAAATCGTCGCGAAATAACCGGACGGGGAATAACCCATCATCCATTTACCATTCACCGGCGCAAAAGCGATGCACGAGACGAGCATGAATGCAAAAAGGCAGAGCCACGGCGCGGAGATCCGGCTGGAAACGATCCGAACGAGAAGAAAAATCTGGATCGCCACGCATGCCGCGGTCAAAAGCCAGCACACCGTAAAAAAATAATTTCCAAAGGAGAAGAGCGGCGCGACGAGCACCATCGAAAGCGCCCCATATGTGGGAAGAAAATCGTGATAGGGAATCTCGCCGCGGTGAAATCTCAACGCATCCACCAGATCCAGTGCGTGGTCCCCATAGACTCCGGTTCCCCAATGCCCCCACCCACTCGCGACAAAAACGGCCGTCAGAATCGCAAGACCGCCCAGGCATGCGCGACTTGATCCTGTTTTCATCCAACCAGGGCTGCGGACGATTTCATGACTTCGAGGGTTCGCGTGTATCCTCGCGAACGACGAAGACCGGGTGCTGCGATGTTTCCTGGAACACGCGGTAGAGATATTCCCCCACAAGCGCCACGCTCACGAGTTGAACCCCGATCATCAGCAGGACGAAGGACGCGGCGCCCCCAAACGAAAGAAGGCCGGGATGCCTCAACCAGAATACCAACACTCCAATCACACCCAGTAAAAATGCCGCCACTCCCGTTGGAAAACAAACCCGCAACGGAAGGCCGCTGAACGCAAAGATGCCGTCCGCGAAAAGCTTCACCTTCTTCAACAATGTCCATTTGGAGCGCCCCTGTTTTCGGGCGGGCCTGTCATACTCCAGCATCCGCTGCTCAAATCCGAGATTCATGATGAGCCCTAAAATCGACGTGTTGCGTCCATGCAGTTGAATCAGTTCATTGATCACCTTGCGCGAAATCATGAAGACGTCGATGCCGCCCTTGGGCATGCGCTGGGTCGTGAGCAGATTGACCATTCCATAAAAAACCCGCGCGCAAAACAGATCGACGAACGTGTCGGCGCGCTGGCGGCGCGCGCCAAAAACCACATCGGCGCCCTTTTGATGCTCCTTGTAAAACGGCGCGATCAAATCCACCGGCGTCTGCAGATCGGCGGCGAGATTCATCGCTACGTCACCCGACGCCACCTTAAGGCCCGAAAGGAGAGCGGCGTGATTGCCGAAATTGCGCGACAGTCGCAACCCGCGAAACCGTGAATCCGAACGGCAAAGCTTTCGAATGATTTGCCAGGATTCGTCCGTCGAGCCATCGTCGACAAAAATAAGTTCCAGTTCGAGTTCGGGAATGCGCTCCACGGTGGAGACAACCTCTTTCGTGATGCCTTCCAGGCCCTCCACTTCGTTCAGCAGCGCGATGACGATCGAAAGTTTGATTTTCATGAAGCCACCGCCTGGTTCGGCCGAAGAATGAACGATTCCTCACGCTCCTGAGGGGTGCGGGTTCGCAGAACGCGCGCCGGAACGCCAACCGCGATCGCGCCATCCGGCAGATCCTCCACCACGGCCGCGCCGGCGCCCACGACCACGTCCTCTCCCACCTTGGGACAAACCACATTCGCGCCTGTCCCGATAAAGGTGTTTTTCCCCACGGAAACGGCCGCGCAAAAATTCACTCCCGGCCCAAGGTAAACATTGTCCCCCAGCACGCACTCATGCTCGACCGTGCTGTTGGAATAAAGAACCGCATTCGAGCCCACGGTCGCAAACATGTGCACCACTGCGCCACTGCACACCAGCGTTCCCTTCCCAATTTTCGACGTGGAATGGACGTGCGCTGTCGGCGAAATCACCGTGGGTGTCTCCAATTTTAATTTCTGAATTTCTGAAAAAAGCCTTTTTCGAAGCGGCATGTGATTGCAGCTGATGCCGACCAGGGCGCCCGCAATTTTTTTGGAACGTGCCAGTTCCTCGAGTTGGGAGATCGACCCCAGCACCGGCTTGCCCAGGAGCTTTGTCCCGGCGAGCTGGGGATTATCATCCAGAAACCCGACAACCTCCCACTCAGACGACAACGCATCGCCAAGGGTCGCGAAGATCACCTTCGCATGCTCGCGCGCGCCCAAAATAACGAGAGATTTCCTCACTTGGCGACCTTTCGCAAAAGAAAGGGCCCCATAAGAAGAGCGTCGAGCCCCGAGCCGTAAAACGTCGAGATCGCCTGGTTCGGATTTTCCACGATGGGTTGTCCGCGAATGTTAAAACTGGTGTTCAACACCACCGGAATTCCCGTCCGTTTTCCAACTTCCGTCACGAGCTGATGATACAAGGGTTCGGTCGCGCGGTCGATCGTTTGGACGCGCGCGGTGCCGTCGGCATGAGTCACAGCTGGAATTTTTTCGCGCGCCGCACCCTTCACATCAAACGTCCGCGTCATGAAGGGCGAATCACATGGCTTCTCAAAAAATTCGCCTGCCGCCTCGAGAGTGACCGATGGGGCAAAGGGCCGGAAACCTTCGCGGAATTTCACCACAGCGTTGACCCGGCTTTTCATCTCCGCGATGCGCGGGTCGGCGAGAATCGAGCGATGCCCGAGGGCGCGCGCGCCATACTCCATGCGCCCCTGATGCCATCCAATGATTTGGCCGCTTGCAATCAACTCGGCGGCGATCTGGGCGGGATCCTTCACACGTTCACAACGCGCTCCAACCTCCCTGAGGGCATTCTCCATTTCCGCTTCGGAATATTCAGGCCCCCACGCCGCGGTTCGAAGCGTCGGAAGAGGATTTTTCTCCACAGACGAAGCCGCCAGGAGCGCAGCGCCCAATGCCAGGCCGTTGTCGCTGGCCACCGGCGGAATGAACACCTGATCGAAAAGTCCGCTCTCCGTCAGCTTCTGGTTCATCACACAATTCATCGCCACGCCACCCGCCAGACAGAGGTTGCGAAGCCCCGTCTTCTCGCGATAGGGCTTGATCAACTCCAGCACCGTCTTTTCCAGATGCGCCTGCGCGCTCGCGGCCAGATTTTGATGGGCAGATCCCATCTCCTGCCACTTCAGGCGCGGAGATCCCAGATGTTGAATGACAAAATCCGTGAACAGCGGTTCCTGCGTCGAAAGCGGGGGCTCGCCACCTTCCACC
>Ga0207107_1111_pt1 | contig 19747 bp, 18 predicted proteins | sample Alteio_BWMinHeat_75_FD_153555 | JGI IMG/M metagenome (GOLD analysis project Ga0207107, IMG submission 153555) | Enriched cells from forest soil in Barre Woods Harvard Forest LTER site, Petersham, Massachusetts, United States -... | ecosystem: Environmental > Terrestrial > Soil > Temperate forest >... | reverse complement strand
CGTCCTTCAGAGTGATCGTGCTTCCGGTTTTGGTCTGAACGACGCCCACGAAGTCTTCGATGGTGTCCAGGGTTCCGGCAGGCTGACCGGTTCTTGGCAGGGGCACGACGGTGACGACATTCGCTTTGGTCACGTCAATGCTGATCTGGTTCCCTGAGCTGGTGATGGCATTCGCCAAGCTGAATTCCAGGCCCAAGCCGATGTTTTGGTTGCCGGAGAGAACGAGAGGTGTGGTGAAGGTAACGGTGATCTGCGCCGCTCCGCCAGCCAAATTGCAAACCTGAAATTGACTGCAACCTGACAAGGTCGTTGCGGAGCTGTTCGCGAATATTGCGAACGGAGAGCCGACGACGACGTTGATGGCGGTATACGTACCGGCCGGAATCTGGAAGGTACCGATCAAGGCGGAATCGCTTGCCAGGTGGGCAATCTCGAAAACTTGCGGAGTGGCGGGTGAAAAGACGTTGACGGGCCCGCCAGTCTGAGGAGTGAGCGTGACACCGGTGACCGGAACATTGAAGGTAATGAAGTCTACGCCGGTGGGAGGGGCGTCGAAAACAGTGAGGGTGACGTTGGCGTTGCCGGTCTGCGTGCAATTGGTAGTGCAGTTTTTGACAGGCAGGCCGCTGCAGGAGGTTAGGGCAAGAGCGAGGGTTAGCAGCGCGAAGAGAGGTGCGTTTTTGCGGTTCATTGGATACCCCAAGGCGGAATGGTTGCGTTCGCCACGTCCCGTGCGACGCATGGATCCCCCACATAAATGTAGCGTTTCGGAGGCGCGGGACGGCAGGGCAAAAGATATGGGCGTGCTCAAGTGTTAAAGCTGGGAGGGAGCTTGTGGAGACGGCGCGCGGATGCCTTAGCGAAGCGAGCGCAGGTCGAAGTTGGTTGCGGCGTGTTGGTCGTCCCGGGTGTCGATGAAGATAGTTAGGTCAGAGGAGTCGATTTTTGCAGGGTCGAATTCGAGGTCGATGCGCTCTCCGTTTGGGGGAAGACAGCCGTTGTCGGTGGGCTCGCAATAGGGTGAGTTGGCTGTGGAAGAGGGGAGAAACTCTTTTTTGTTTTGGACGATTTTCATGTGGAGGGCGTTGAGCGGCGCGTTTTGGCGATAGCAGATGTCCAGGTGGATGCGGAGGGGCAGGGACATGTCGCGGAAATGCTTTACGGCATCCTGGGCACTGTAGTTGGGGACTTTGCTGGCGTATTCCGCGACCTGCAAGAATGGAGTTTCCAGCCGGACTTCGGACGTACACGTTCCTTCCTTGAGATCGGGAAGCCAGTGAGCATACATGGCGAGGAAGCCGGTGGGCAGGCCGCCTTGACGGATACCCAGGAAATAGGCGTCGCGGATGGTGGATTCGGAGAGTTGGCCATCGTAGGCGCGGATGGGTGCGACCAGGAGAAGGGTTAGGAGCGCGGCGGTGGCGGAGCGCGTGGCGTGAGGGCGCGGCATGGTTCCTGACGATTTGACGTTTGGGGTGTGGGGCGCGTTGCAGGCGATCCTCGAGGGGATCCCTTACGCGTTTGCACGGCGCGGAAGACCAGGGGCGGGAGAGGAGTGTGTTATCGTTGCGGATTCACGTGAAATTGGCGGGAAGGTTGGACATTGGCTAAGCGTGGGGCTCGGAAGAATGAGGTGGTGACAACAAGTGGAGCGGCGGTGCGTTTGGAGCGGAGGTATGTGCCGTTGGAGGATGATCCGACGGTGATGCGAGACGAGATCTTGGCGGGCGACATAGGGCCGGGTGAGGTTGACACCGAAGGTCCGCCTCCCTTCGAAACTCAGGGCGAGCAGAAGGCGGACCCTACACAGAGCGGGAACGGGGCGCGAGATGGCGGTGCGGGCGGGGCGGTTTCGATGCGGGAGGTGTTTGGGCCTGGGGGGTTGCTGGAGCGGTGCATGATGGGGGGATACGAGCACCGTGCGGGGCAGCTGGAGATGGCGGAGGCGGTGCATGATGCGTTTGAGGGGCATCATCACGCGATTGTAGAGGCCGGGACGGGGACGGGGAAGACGCTAGCGTATTTGCTGCCAGCGATTTGTAGCGGACGACGGGTGGTGATTTCGACGGCTACGAAGTCGCTGCAGGAGCAGCTTTTCCAGAAGGACATTCCGTTTTTGCAGAAGCATTTTGCGCCGAACCTGAAAGTGGCAGTGATGAAGGGTCGCGCGAATTTTTTGTGCGTCGAGAAATTGAATCATATGCAGGACCAGGCTTTGCTGAAAGGCATGGACGAGATGGATGCGTTTCAGCAGATCAAGCAATGGTCGAAGCTGACGGAGACGGGGGACCGGGCGGAACTGACGTTTTTGCCGGATGAATCGGAGTTGTGGGCGAAGCTGGATGCGCGGCGGGACACCTGCATGGGACAGAAGTGCCCGTCGTTTGGGCCATGCTTTGTGACCGGAATGCACCAGCGGGCCAAAGAAGCGGATTTGATCATCGTGAACCATCATTTGTTCTTCGCGGATTTGGCGCTGAAGCAGGACGATTTTGGAAGCATTTTGCCGGAGTATTCAGCGGTGGTGTTTGACGAAGCGCATGAGATCGAGGATGTGGCCAGCGATTATTTTGGGCGGCAGATTTCAAATTACCGGTTCGAGGAACTGGCGCGGGACGCGGATATTGCGCTGCGGATGCTGAAGCTGGGGACGCCATCGCTTTTGCGGCGGACGCAGAAGATTCGCGAGAAGAGCCGGGCGTTTTTTGATTTGTTTCCTGGGCGGGATGGGCGGTTTCCGTTTTCGCGCGCGGAGCGGGAAGCATTTTTGGATCAGCATCGGGAGGCTTACGATGCGCTGGGGTCTTCGTTGAAATCGGTGGAGACGGAATTCGCGGCGATGGCGCAGAAGCCGGAGGAGTTGCTGCGGCTTGGGCGGCGGAGTTTTGAAATCCGGCAGGAATTGGCGTTTTTGTTCGAATCGAACGAGAAGAATTACGTGTATTGGTACGAGCGGCGGAATAAAGGCGTGTTTCTTGCGGCTACGCCAATTGATGTGAGCCAGATATTGCGGCAGCGATTGTTTGAACAGTTCGATACGGTGGTGATGACATCGGCGACGCTGACGGTGGGCGGGCGATTCGAGTTTATCCGGCAGCGCTTGGGCCTGGATCATGCGAAAGAGAATGCTTTGCCGCCGGAGTTTGACTATCCGACAGCGGCGATGCTGTATTTGCCGCGGAATATGCCGGATGTGCGCAGCCCGGGATTTGCGGCTGGGGCGGCGGATGAAATTGTGAAGTTGCTGGAATTGAGCGAGGGGCGAGCGTTTTGCTTGTTCACCAGTTACTCGCAGATGAACGATTTGTACGAACGGGTGCGCGGACGAGTGAAGTTTCCGATGCTGCTGCAGGGGACGGCGCCGCGGTCGGTGCTGCTGGAGCGATTCAAGAATACGGATGGGGCGGTGCTGTTTGCGACGGCGAGCTTTTGGCAGGGCGTGGATGTGCCTGGGGAGCAGCTCTCTTGCGTGATTGTGGACCGGTTGCCGTTTGCGGTGCCGAGCGATCCGATTGTGGCAGCGCGAGTGGCTTTGCTGCAGGAGGATGGGCGGAACGCGTTCGCGGAGTTTCAGGTGCCGGCGGCGGTGCTGGCGTTGAAGCAGGGATTTGGGCGATTGATTCGGGCGAAGACGGACCGGGGAGTTTTGGCGTTGCTGGATACGCGGATTCAGCGGATGCCGTATGGTAAAATTTTCCTGGAGTCGTTGCCGAAGTACCGGGTGACGAGTGAGTTGGGGGATGTGGAGAGATTTTTTGGGGGGAGTAGAGGCTGATCGGTTACGGCCCGGGTGAGTTTGAAGGGTGATTTTTAACACAGAGGGCACAGAGGGCGCGGAGAAGAGGGAAGAGGCGGGAGACGAATGTTTCAGGTTAGCGTGGAAGAGACATTTTCGGCGGGGCATGCGCTGCGCGGGTATCGCGGGAAGTGCGAGAACGTGCATGGACATAATTACCGGGTGCGGGTGACTCTGGAAGGGCCGGAGCTGGATTCGATCGGGTTGCTGGTGGATTTTACGCGGCTGAAGCAAGTGGTACGGGGGATTATGGGCGAGTTGGATCATCAGTTTATGAATGATCTGACGTACTTCAAGACGGTGAATCCCTCGGCGGAGAATGTGGCGAAATATTTTTACGATGAGATTACGCGGCAGTTGACGAATTTGCCGGTTGGGGCGCGGGTGCGGGATGTGATTTTGTGGGAGACGGATACGAGCCGGGCGCAGTACCGGCCGGCGGTTTGACGGAAGCGGTTGAAGGTTTCAGGTTTCAAGGTTGTGGCTGGGTTAGAGCTAGGGCGGCATTTGTGTTGGGTGGCTGAGTTTTGGCCGTAAAAGCGGCGTCGAGCCGCCGCACTCCAAAATGTTCATAACGGAGATATTCAAGTCGATTCAGGGGGAAGGGACGCGGGCTGGATTGCCGTGTGTGTTCGTGCGATTGACCGGGTGCAATTTGCGGTGCACGTGGTGCGATACGGCGTATGCGTTTCATGGCGGGACGAAAATGAGTGTGGAGGAAGTGGTCGAAAGGGTCGCGGAGTTGGCGGGCCGCGACGGGAGAGTAGCACCTTTGGTCGAGTTGACGGGTGGGGAGCCGCTTTTGCAGGAGGAGATTTATCCGTTAGCGGAGCGACTGGTGGCGGCGGGCTATACGGTGATGATAGAGACTAGCGGAGAGCGATTTGTGGGGCGCTTGCCGTCGGCGGTGGTGAAGATTGTGGATGTGAAGTGTCCGGACTCTGGAGAGGCGGATACTTTTGAAATGAAAAATTTAGGGGAGCTTACGCGTGAGGATGAAGTGAAGTTTGTGATTACCTCGCGGCGGGATTATGAGTTTGCGCGGGAGTTTACGCGGGAGCATGGATTGGTGGAAAGGGTGAGGCAGGTTTTGTTTTCGCCGGTGTTTGATGATCCGGCTGGAAAGTGGAAAGGGTTGGAGGCGCGGAGTTTGGTGGAGTGGATGTTGGAGGATAGGTTGAACGTGCGGCTGGGATTGCAGTTGCATAAGTTCGTTTGGGACCCGGCGACGAAGGGCGTTTGAACGGAATGAGCGATTCGCGAAAAGCGGTGGTGTTATTGAGTGGGGGAATGGATTCGTGTGTTTGCGCTGCGATGGCGCTGGCGCGGCATGGCGGCGGGAATGTGGGGTTGGTGCATGCCAGTTATGTGCAGAGGACGGAGGAGCGGGAGCGACGGGCGTTTACGGAGATAGCGGATTTTTTGGGGGTGAGCGAGCGGTTGATGGTGCGGCTGGACCATTTTCGAGCGATTGGCGGGTCGGCGTTGACGGATGAACGGATTGCCGTGCCAGAGAACGAGTTGGGCGCGGCAAATACGATTCCGGTGACTTATGTGCCGTTTCGCAATGCACATTTTCTTTCGGTGGCAGTGAGCTGGGCTGAGGCGCTGGGGGCTGGCGCGATTTATATTGGGGCGGTAGCGGAGGATAGCTCGGGATATCCGGATTGCCGGCCGGAGTATTACCGGGTGTTTCAGGAATTGATTCGCGCGGGGACAAAACCGGAGACGGAGATTGAGATAGTGACTCCGGTGATTGGGATGAAGAAGGTCGAGATTATCAGGCGGGGGATCGAGTTGGGCGCGCCGCTGCATCTAACCTGGTCATGCTATCAGGGTGAGGATTTGGCTTGCGGAGTGTGCGATAGTTGCGCGCTGCGGCTGAGAGCGTTTGCAGAAGCTGGAGTGGTGGACCCGATTTCTTACCGGCGAGCGGTGGCTGCGGAGAGGTAGACTTGGATTCCGGGCGGGATGATAATAGGCGGCACGCCAGCCGGAAGACGGGCAGGGGCTCCCCCAGCGAAAAGGAGAATCAGGCATGAAGCGAATGGTGAAAACTTGGGTGCTCGGGTTGGCCGCGATTATGGCGCTCGTATGCTTATTGGCACCGCGGGCGGCGGCGCAGGGCGACGGCTCGATCACAGGGCAGCTGTTCGATGTGGCCGGAAAGCCATGGGCAGAAATCGGCATGCAGGCGGTCAGCGAGCAAGGAGCTAAGCAGGAAACGAAAACGGACAAAGACGGGAACTACGCGTTTCGCAATCTGCGGAGTGGCGTCTACACCTTGTTCGTGATTTTGCCGGCGCCGAATCCGCCCTATGAGATCAAGTGCCGGGTGCAGGGTGGGCAAGAGACGAAAATCAGCCCGAACTTCAAAGAAATTGTCGGCAAGCAAGGTGCCGAGGCTGCGGAGCAGGTGAAAAAGCAGGAGGAAGAGAAGAAGAAGTTTGAGGGGATGAAGGAGCATTTTGCCGCGGCTACGGCGTTGCTGGAGCAAGAGAAGGCGGCTAAAGCGGAATTGCAGAAGGCCGCGCCGGATCAACGAGACGCAGCGAAGGCAAAGCTGCTGGATCTTTCGACGCAGACGGCGGCGGAGTTCACCGCGGCACAGAAAGCCGCGCCGGAGAAAGATACGAACCAACACTTGCTGTGGGCGAAGCTGGGTGAGGCTTACGATGTTGGCGGCCGTAACGACGAAGCGGCGGAAGCGTACAAGCAGGCGGTGACGGCGGCGGAAGCGATTCCGAGCCTGAAGGGGCCGCAACTGGCGGGCTACTACAACAATTTGGGGAACGTGCTGGCGCGGGCCGGCAAAGTAGATGATGCAAAAGCCGCGTACACCAAGAGCGCGGAAGTGGATCCAGCGAACGCCGCGACGGCATGGCGGAATTTCGGGATCAGCTTGTACAACGCGAACCGCCTGGCGGACGCGATTGAGCCGCTGCAAAAGGCAACGGAGCTGGATCCAAAGAACGCGCAGGCGTTTTACCTGCTGGGAGCCTCGTTGCTGATGAAGATGACGACGAAGAGAGTCGGGGACAAGGATCAGGTGCAGTTAGCGCCGGGAACGGTTGAGGCGTATCAGAAGGCCGTTGACCTGGACCCGAATGGGCCATGGGGGGCGCAAGCAAAGCAAGGTCTAACGGACTTGCAAGCCATGGGCGCGGGCATCGACGCGAAAGTGAACATGAAGAAGAAAAAGTCTTAGTCGAGAGAAATAGATTTTCGAACAGAGGCCGGCTTCTGGAAACGGAGCCGGCCTTTTCCTTTTTGTGCGGGACTGCGGCGCCCGCTAACTGTGGGTGAGCGTGCCGGTAGTCTTGGTTCGGCGGACGGCCCAGGCGAAGGCACTTAGCGAAAGAGGAAGAAGGATTGCGGCGAAAAGAAGTAGCGTGGCGATTGGGCGCCAGAGCGTTGCGAGACTGGCGCCGGAGAGAAGCGCGGCGCGCGTGGCGTCCAGCGCGTAGGTAACCGGATTGAGACGCGCAATCACCTGCAGCCAATCGGGAAGAGTGGAGATGGGAAACAGCGTGCCCCCTACGATACTTGTAATTCCGAGGACGAACCACTTGGCGGGATTTCCGCGCTTGAAGACGAGGAGATAGCTGGAGGAGAGAATGCCGAGTCCGGAAAAGGCCAGCAGGGAAGCGAGAAGGATGACGCCGACCGAGAGCCAGTTCGCGGAGCGCAGCGGGAATCCGAAGAGAGCTGCGGACCAGAGAAGATAGACAGCGATGCGCAACGTAGTGGCGACGAACGGATAGAGCGCGGAACCAGCGACGAAGACGGGCAGCGAGGTTTGGGTGACGAGAAGGTGTTCAAGCGTGCCGGAGTCGCGGGCCTCCTGCAAGCTGTGATCGAAGGTCTCGAGCGCGGCGTTGAGATAGTCCAGGAAAACGAAACCGATGAGGGAATAGGCGAAGTAAGTGCCGCCTTGCGGAAGGGCTTGCTGCAGTCCGGGGCTATCGACGAAGCGCCCTATGTAATAGAAGGTTGCTGCGCCGAAGAGAGCTTCGACGGCTTCGACAACAAAAACGGTGCGATAGGTGCGGGCGATGGAGAGATCGCGCCAAAAGAACAGCCACATCTGGGAGAGGATCGAGATCATGCGACGGAGACCTCGGAGGACGGATCGCCCGCGCGTCCCGTTAGCTGGAGAAAGACTTCTTCGAGAGTTGAAGCTGAGGTTCGTTGTTTCAAGGCGGAGAACGAGTCGTAGGCAAGCAGGCGGCCTTGATCGATGACGGCGATCCGGTCAGCCAGGCTCTCTACTTCGGGCAGGGTGTGCGAAGCGAAGAGAATGGATGTGGCGCCCGGCCGAAGAATTTGTGTTTTGAGGAAGTGGCGGAACTCCGCCGCGGCAATGACGTCGATGCTGCGGGTGGGCTCGTCCAGCAACAGAACGCGCGGGCGATGTAGCAGCGCACGAGCCAGGCTCACGCGTTGCACGGTGCCGGAGGAAAGTGTGCGGACCTGGCGATTCAGAAAATCGCCAAGTGCAAATTGTTCGGCGAGCGCGGTAATACGCTCTTGAGCTGTGGACCGCGAGAGACCGTTCAACTGGCCGAAGAACAGAAGATTTTGGCGAGCGGTGAGCCGAGGGTAAAGGCCATGGTCCGTGCCAGCGTGATAGCCGAGTTGGCGGCGGACGTCCCGCGATTGCGTCAAGGTGTCGAAGCCAGCCACTTTTGCGTGTCCGCTCGAGGGGAGCAGCAGGGTTGCGACGACGCGCAAGAGCGTAGATTTTCCGGCGCCGTTAGCTCCGAGGAGCGCGACGGATTCGCCTTCGCGTACTTCCAATGAGACATTCGCTAGGGCCGCCACAGTGGCTTTTTCAAAGGGTTGGAGGAGGGCGCGCCATCCGCTGCGCGCGGGAGGAAAAGACTTATCGAGCGATGCGAGGGAAATGGCGGCTTGAGTCACCACGAAGCTTATAACGTGAGTGGTGGGCGTAAGACAATACGGTTGGAGGTTCGGGGAGCGGATGGCGCGTAGCGAAGGCGGAGAATCCCGGCTAGAATAGGGACCCGGACATCGCAACTTCAGTTCATGCAATGTCTTTACAGTGGAGTCTCCGCGCAGGAGCGAGACATGGTTTCATTCGCTGATCGTGCCAAAGTGCCCGCGCACGTACTGGTGCGTTTTCTCGAAGGCGAGTCGGTGCTCTTGAACCTGGAGACGGAGCGCTATTTCGGGTTGGACGGGACCGGGACGCGCATGTGGCAGGCAGTGACGGCGGCGCCCAGCATAGAGGGGGCCTACCATGAGTTGCTCGATGAGTTTGATGTGGCTCCGGAATTGCTAAAGTCAAATTTGACGGAGTTACTCGGGCGGCTGCTGGACAATGGGCTGCTTGAGGTGCGTCCTGCGAATGTGGGAACGGCTGCGGCGCTTTAGAGCGCTGGATGGACAAGCGCGGAGTATCTTTGTGCGCGCGATGTTGGTGCTGCCGCTGGTGTCGCAGAGTCTGCGGTGGCGAGGTTTTAGCGCAACGCGAGAAAGCCTGCGGCTGCGAAGCGCACCAGGCAGGAAGCCTTCCACTTCTGAAAATCAAAACGTGGAACTAGCCGCGCGGATGGTGAAGGCCGCGGTCCGGCATAGCCTTTGGCGAGCGTCTTGTCTGGAAGAATCGCTGACGCTGTGGTGGTTACTGGCGAGGCAGGGTGTTTCGTGCGAGGTGCGAATCGGCGTGCGGAAACGGGCCGAAGAGTTTGAGGCGCACGCCTGGGTCGAGCGTGATGGTGTTGCGCTGAACGAGCCCGACGGAAAACACCAACATTACGCAGCATTCGACTCGGAATTCTCAAAAGCCAGCCAGGAGAGTCAATGAGCGGGTTCGCGGGCGTGGTCAGCGGCGATGGCGCTCCCGCGGATGTGAACTTGCTGCGGCGTATGGCGGAAAGGCTTGCGTATCGGGGGCCAGATGCGACCAGCGTGCGAGAGCTCGACGGGGCGGGATGCTGCTTCACATTTCTGCGCACAGGCCCAGCACCTCAATCTGAGCAACAGCCCGTCACTCTCGACGGGCGGCAGTGGTTGATTGGTGACCTCCGGCTAGATGGTCGAGACGAGCTCCGCGAGTCCCTTTGCCAGCCGGGACAAGGGGTTCCGACCAGCGCGACAGATGAAGAGTTGGCGCTGTGGGCCTGGCAGTTGCGGGGAGCCGAGATTGGCGACCTGCTGTTGGGTGACTACGCCTTCGCCATCTGGGAGCCTGCAACGAAGCGGATGGTTTGTCTACGCGATTTGATCGGTGGGCGGCCTTTCTTCTATGGCCAAGTGGGAAGCGCTCTTTTCTTCAGCAATACGCTGGACGTTTTGCGAATCGCTCCGGGGATTGATCTGCGTCTCGACCCACATTTCATCGGAGACTTCCTGTTGCAGGGCTGGTGTTCGGATACGGAGCGGACGGTATATCAAGGTATTCGACGGCTAAAGCCTGGCCACCTGCTGGAATTCCAGAATGGAGTTGCGACCGCGCGGCGTTTTGCTGAATTGCCCATGAAGGAGCCGCTGATGTATCAGCGGCCGGGAGAATACGTCGAGCACTTCCAGTCTCTTTTTCAAGTGGCGGTGCGGGATCGATTGCCGCGGGATCGCGTGGCATTTTTCATGAGCGGCGGTCTGGACTCCACAAGCGTAGCCGCGACGGCGGTTCGGCACTGTGGCGGCGTCGGTTCGAGAGTAAGCTCGCGGGCCTTTACGATCGATTTTCGCCCACTCTTCGAGGACCAGGAAGCAGGATTCGCAGCAAAGGCAGCGAATCATATTGGCACGCCGATCGAATTCGTACGGGTGGGCGACGAACGCCCATTCGCGTGCTGGACCGATGAGAGCCTGCGATACCCTGAACCGCTGCACGAAGCATTTCAGTCGCGCCACGTTCAGATGTGCCGGGAAGTGTACGCATTCGCGAGAGTGGGGCTGTCCGGCGACGGAGGCGACGACATTCTGAATGGCACGGCCGCTCCTTACGCGCGCTATCTGATGCGGCGAGGTAAGTTCGTGGAATTGGCGGGGACTCTTGCCTCGTACATATGGCAACGGAAACGTCTGCCGGCGCTAGGCACTGGTTTGAGAGGGCGTCTCCGGAGTTGTTGGAGCAGAGCAGTTCAAAATGAAATTGCCCTGCCGCAGTGGCTCCGGCCGGAATTTGCCTCAGAGCTGGGCTTGCTTGGCCGTCGGGGCGAATTGGAGCGAGGGCTTCGCCGCGAGCATCCATTCCATCCCGGCGGACACGCTTCTTTATCGCAAGGGTATTGGGCAAGTGTCTTGGAAGACGAGGACGCTGCGTGGATCGGGGTGCCCTTGGAACGGAGAAGCCCCTTTCTAGACAGGCGGCTGGTAGAGTTTCTGCTCCGCGTACCGCCGGTGCCGTGGTGCATGCAAAAGGAGTTAACCCGCGAAGCGATGCGCTGGGTGCTTCCGGAGGAAGTGCGCACCCGGCCTAAGACCCCGCTTCGGAAGGATCCGGCGGCCCTTCAGGCCGAGCGCTTGAAGTGGAGCGCCCTGCCGCTGCCTTCCATGCATCCAATCCTCAGTGAGTTCGTGGACTGGACCAGACTCGAAGCAACTCTACGTACGGATCCGGGTTCGCAGTCATGGGATGACTTGCGGCCCGTTTCGCTGAACCACTGGGTGAAAGGCGTTGAAAATGGTTAGGTCTTTCTGTAGAGTCGACGCAGGGAGAGACGAATGAAGCGGACGGCGGAGGCATCTGCTAAGAAACCGTACCAGGCCCCAAAGTTACTCGTTTACGGCAACTTGACTGAAATTACGCAGGCCAGTGGTGCCGCCATGGTTACTGCGGATGGCGGACTCATGATGGGAATGCGCAAGACGGCCTGATCGTTTCCCCAAATCGTAGTTGTCCCTGTTTCCAGTTGAATTAGTTATCGTGAATTATCGCTATCGCCTATACGGCTTGAGTCTAGCGGCAGATGAAGGCCTGCCCGGACTGGAAGTCAGCAGCGCGGTCGGCGGCGAGGCCGAGGTGCGTCTGGAGCTGCGGGCCGCACCGGATTGGGTCCAGCAGGCTCGCACGCTGAGCTCACACCAGGTCCACCATCTCGCGGCAGAGCCGGAGACGCACGATCCGGCCTTGGTGCTCACCTCGTATGGCGCAGGGCAGTTCTTTGGCTTGTCGTATTCGGACGGCACTGAGTTCATGACCGACGCCGATGGCCGGCGACTGTGGGGCAATTGGACCGAACCGTGGACGAAGGAAGACTTCGCGACCTATCTCTTCGGTCCGGTGATGGGACTCGTGCTGAGGCTCAAAGGTGTGACGCCGCTGCATGCCAGCGCCGTGTGCGTTGCGGGCCATGCCGTCCTCTTCTGTGGAGAGGCGGAGGCTGGGAAATCGACAACGGCGGCGGCGCTTGGCCTGCGCGGAGCGGCGGTCTTGTGCGAAGATATCGCCGCGCTGGGATTGGGCGAGAATCGCTATTGGGTGGAGCCTGGTTATCCGCGGGTTTGCTTGTGGCCGGACGGCGTTGAGAAGCTGATGGGCCGCGGTGATGCGCTGCCATTGCTGACGCCAAATTGGGAGAAGCGCTACTTGCCGCTGGATGGTGTATTGGCACGGTTCCAGCGCGAAAGATGCCCGGTAGGCGGAGTTTACATGCTGGCGCCGCGAACCGCAGAAGACTGCGCACCGCGCATTGAAAAGATGACGCCGAAGCAAGCGCTGCTCGAATTGGTGCAGAATACTTACATGAATTGGTTGCCGGATCGCGAACAGCGAGCTCGCGAGTTCGAGGCGCTGACGCAATTGGTTGCGCAAGTGCCGATGCGGCGCATTATCGCGCCCAGCGACGCGAAGCGCATGGACGACTCGTGCCGCGCTATTCTGGCGGATGCCGAAAGTTTGTCGCTGAGTCCGGCGGCGGCTTCGCAACCGATACCATACTGAAATGTACGAACTCGACGACTACGGGGCGATGATTGCGGACCGCGCGCGGACGAACGCGTACGCTGAAGCCATCATGCGCGCGGTGAAACCGGGCGACGTGGTCCTGGAGATCGGATGCGGTCCCGGACTGTTCTCGCTGCTCGCATGCCGCGCTGGAGCCATCCGTGTATACGCGATGGAATCGAACGCGAGCGTGGCGTTTGCGAGAGAACTGGTTGTGGCCAACGGCTACGCCGAGCGAATCGAAATCTTGCATGGGTCTTCACGACAACTGGATCTTCCCGAGCGCGCCAACGTCATCCTTTCCGATATTCGCGGGGTTCTTCCGCTCCTGGCTGATGGGATCGCTTCGCTGGAAGATGCTCGGCAGCGCTTTCTTGCGCCCGGCGGGTGATGATACCTACCACGGACAAACTCTTCGCCGCGCTGGCCAGCGTGCCTGAGTATTACGAACAGATTGTTTCGCCGTGGCAGGATTCGTTTGATGGTGTGCGGCTGTCGCCGATGCTGAAGCGTGCTCTGAACTCGACGTGCAGTGTCAGCTTCGACGAAGCCAAATTGATTAGCGCGCCGCTGGAGTGGGGATCGCTCGACTACCAGCGCGGCGTGCAAGGCCGAGTCGGGGCGGAGTTACGATTTCGGGCTTTGCGAAACGATTTGGTGCACGGAGTTTGTCTGTGGTTTGAGACTACGCTCTTCGAAAAGTTCGGTTATTCGACTGGCCCCGGCCATCCTAACAACGTTTACGGGCAATTGTTCCTTCCGTGGTGCCAGCCAGCGCGCCTCGATGCCGGCGAGGAGGTGCTCGTCGAATTGCACGCGGACCCGGTTGGCGGAAGTTACATCTGGAGGTGGCGCACCAGATTCTCCGGGAAGAATCAAGAAGCCAGGCGGACTTTTTCTCAATCGATGATGGAAGGCGCCCGCTTTTCGCCGGACGTGTTGCGGAGGCGGTCGACGGAATTTGTGCCCAAAACTTCTCCGCTCGGCCAAGCGGAGTCCTGGGTACTGCAGGCCATGGACGGAACGATGTCACTGCAAGCGATTGCGGATGCGGCGGTCGCGAACTTTCCAAAATGTTTTCGTAACTCACAAGAGGCGCTTGAACTTGTCTCCGCGCTTTCCGATAAGTTTGCGCTGTAATCTGAGCTGCATTGCCCGATTGCGAACCTGAGGTTATGGTGCCAGCATCTTCCTTGATCGAACTCGGAGCCTCGGCGGAGTGGAGAATCTTACTGGAGTGCGCTTCGGTGCGCCCAGATACGGGCCGCCTCGCCGAATTGCTGCGAAAGGCGGATTGGGGTTTTCTGCTGGAGCTTGCCGAGGGGCACGGAGTTCTAAATCTGGTTGCTACGAGGATTCGAGAATTTGATGAGACAGTTGTGCCTGCGCAGTCTCGCGCTTTGCTGATTGAGAGGCAGCGGGCCTACACGTTGTCGGCGTTGAGCTTGATCGCGGAAATGATTCGCATCCTGGAACGTTGTGGCGAGGCGGGAATTCAAGCGCTGGTGCTCAAAGGGCCAGCGCTTTCACTGCAGGCGTACGGCAACGCAACCGCGCGACAATATGGCGATGTCGACCTGCTGGTGCGGCAGAAGGATATTTATCGCGCCACGGAACTTATGACACTCGCGGGATTTGACGCGGATGTTCCTCTGTCCGCTGTTGGTGCGGGCAGGATTCCGGGCGAGTATCTTTTTTCGCGGCCGAACACAAAGGTAATCGTGGAATTGCACACCGAGAAAACCCTTCGCTATTTTCCGAATAGCTTGGCGATCGAAGACCTGTTTGAGCGGCATGTGAAGTTGGAGGTCGACGGGCACGCTGTGCCGACGCTGTCGAACGAAGACGCGCTGGTGTCGGCGTGCACGCATGGGGCCAAGCATTGCTGGGAACGATTGATGTGGATTGCGGATGTCGCTGCGATACTGAGACGACAGACGAGCATGAATTGGGAAGGGGTCACGCGAATCGCGGAGAACCTGGGTGCGAGGCGCATCGTCAATACTGGCTTGCTTTTGGCCACCGAGCTTCTGCATGCGCCGGTGTCGGCTGCGGTGGAAGAGAGGGCGCACGCGGATCGTTGGGCACGCAAGCTGGTTGGCAGAATCCAGACGTGGCTACCGGCTGCTGGAGAGGCGTCGCCGGGATTGCTGCGACGGGCCCTCTTTCGTTTGCAGATGCGCGGTGGATTCTTGCCCGGAATCGGATACCTCACAAGACTCTTGCTTTCGCCTACGGAGGAAGATTGGAGAGCGGGCCACGAGCACAAGAGTTCGAGAATTCTGGAAACGGGGCGGCGGCTGGTTCGCCTGGCTGGGAAATATGGACGGGATCCGAACTAAGGCAGCATCGCGAGACCAACGCAAAAAAGCAAAGGCCCGGAGCATCGCTCCGGGCCTTTTGCCTGCAACGAAATGCGCTTAGATGTTGGTGCGATGCAGGACCATGCGCTTCGTTTTAGAAGTTGGTGCTGGCAGTTCGACAGTGAGTGAAACTTCGCTCTTGTTCCGCAAGATTGAGAGCTTTACGGTGACGCCCTTCTCATCGCGCTTAGCGGAGAGTTTTTCGCGAAGCTCGCCAATCGTGCGGATGCGTTCGCCGTTGAGCGAGGTGATCACATCACCCGCCTTCAGGCCGGCCTTTTCCGCTGGGGAGCCGGTGTTGACGTCGCGCACCAATATGCCTTCGCCATCGGGCGCGCCGAAGAAGGTTCCGAGTTGGCCGGTCAGATCTTCCGCGTCAATGCCGAGGCGTGGCTGTCCGCCGGGGAGCATGCCGTTGCTCCATTCCATGCGCGGAAGTTCCGCGATCTCAGGCACGTCCGGAATTCGGAATGCAAAGTTTCCCGGCGCTGCCGGGGCGGTGAAAAAATGCTTGGCGTGTTCCGCCTCGCCTAGGGTTACGCTGATCGATTGCGCTTTGCCCTCGCGGACGATCGAGAGTTGAACTGCACGCCCGGCCGGAATCTCGCGGATCATTCGCCGAAATTGCGCGGTGCCTTCGACACGCTGGCCGTTGATGTCGGTCACTACGTCGTTTTCTTTCAGACCGCTCTTTGCGGCCGGACTGTCAGAGATAATTTTGTGAAGAACCACACCACGTTCAGCGGCGAGTTTGTGTTCCTTCGCGAAATCAGAACTTACTTCCTGGGTTTCCACGCCGAGCCAGCTGGCGCCTTCATCACCCAACATGACCGTGAAGTCCTGGACTTCCGGCTGTTGGAGATCGGCCAACTCCTGGGACACGGCGAAAGCACGAGCGTAGGATTGCAGCGCGCGATCCGCACTGACTGCGTCAACTTCGGACCGCAATTTCTGCAGTTTTTTCTCGATCTTCGCATCATCCTGCTTGGAGGGAAGCGAGGCCGAGGGACTGGGCAACGCGATCAAGGCAATGCCAAGCGCCGAGATCCCGGCACCAATTAGAAGATTTCGTTTGTTCATTGTAACGTCTCCTCCAGAGCTTAGACGCAGCAGAACTCAAACCGTCGACCGGAGAACGGTTACGCGTATGCCGCCATTGATCGTGCGCAGATGGATCGGGGCTCCGCCATGCCCGATCTTGCCATGCATTTCGCGAGGCCGCTGCGAACTTTCCATGCGGACGGGCAGTTCGGAGGAAAAGCTGCCGTTCATGCAGCGCGTTTCCAAGTCGGCCTGAGTGTCGGATGGCAGCGCGAGTACCACGGAGCCGTTGGTAGTCTCCGCCGTTACGCCGTCCTTTTCGCGAACGTGTGCGACTTCCATTTGTACGTTGCCGTTAGTGGTGTGCGCGTGCAGCGCCCCGCCGCCTTCGAACACTTCGATGTTGCCGTTAACGGTGTGTAGTTCCTCGATGTTGTCCACACTGACGATGCGCAGCGAGCCGTTGACGGTGCCCACGTGCTCCACGTGTGCGCCGCGCGGGACACGGATGGTGTACTCCACTGAGACTTCCACGCCTTCGTCTTGTGGATAGTGCGTGGCTACAGAGACGGCGTTGGGCTTGGCGTCTACCTCGATGGAAACACGCTCTAGGTCTGATTCGCGATGCTTGGCGATTTTCACTGCATGCACTTCGACAACGTCGCGGTCCCAGCCTTGCACTTCAACCGTGCCGTTTACGTTTTGCAATTCAAATGATCCGCCAGGAGTCAGCGGATAGTTTTTGTCGAACTCCTTGCTGATGCCATAGCTGGGCACCGCCCAGGTAGCGGCGATCGCAAGAATCGTGAGAGCAGTTGTGCGCAGAGCATTACGGAGCATGGGCATTCTCCTCTTCAAGCTGCTTCCGACTAACTAGGACCCGAGGACCCGAATAACAGACCCGAAATTCGATGTAGCCGCAAGCGCGCCGCCTGGCGCTCCGTCTCAATGCAGCTGAAAATTAAACGTGACCAGCGAAATCACCTCGACGGGTTTGCCATTCATCCAGATCGGCTGCGCACGCCAGTTTTTTACGGTCGCGATCGCCGCATCCGCAAGCGATGGTTCGCCCTCCAACAGTTTCTGCACTTCCACGCGGCCATCCTTGAGCACGCGAACTTGCAGCTTCACGGTGCCTTGCACTCCGGCACGCTGCGCTAGCGCCGGATACGAAGGCGGCGGGCTGTAAGTAAGCCGTTTACGGAACTCAGTGGGGTTTTCGCGCAATCCGCCCGTCATGGCGACTTCCAGCGAGTTGATCCAGCTTTCGAGCCAATCACTCTTGGTGTCCGACGAGTCGGGTGTCAATGCCGGTTGCACCACCACGGAAGTCGTCGAAACCGACGCAACCGTTCGCAACCTTTCCTGCTGCTCCCGGATCATCGATTCGTGGAGCGCCGTCTGCGAATCGAGAAACTGCAGGCGTATCTTTCCGCCGGCCGTGCGCAGTCGCAGCGGAGCACCGCCGCCGTTCAGCGTTCCAATAGCGTGCACAGCCGGCGAGCCGTTGGGCTGCATGGGCTGCACGGCCATATGCAAGGAAGGATCGGCTTCAATGCGGTGTACGTCGCCGGAAGTCACCACCGCTTCAATAGTAGCGGCGAGATTGCGTGGAAGAAAAACAATCAAATCTCCGTTGCCGGAAGAAAGTTGCGAAGCTCCGGCAAGATGCACGTTGCCGCCGGAGGATGGCGAATCAGGATTGATCCATGCGGTAATCGTGCCTTCGCGCGTCGAGGCTTGCACGGTGCCCGCCACTCGCGTCAGACAAATGCTTCCACTGCTCGATTCCACCTGCATGGGTCCGGAGACGTACAGCACGCGAATGCCGCCGCCACCGGTCTGCGCGCGAACCGAACCGCGTACTTCGCCGAAATCGATTTGCCCGCCGCCCGTACGTACGCTGACAAAACTATTTGCGCCGCCTACAGTGATGTTGCCGCCGTCGGTGTCCAGGTCTGCTCGCCCGCCAATGTGCCCGCCGACGCGGATGTGTCCGCCGCCAGTGCGCAGCGAAGCGTCACCCGCAACGTTGCCGGTGTTGATGTGTCCTCCGGCTGTAAACGCCGTAAGATCGCCGGCAACATCTTGAACCTGAATGTGTCCGCCATCCGTCTCGAAGCGCGCAACCTGGTGCCCAGTGGAGCCGCCACGCGCCCAGTTAACGCCGATACTTCCCGCGTGGATGTTGCCGCCCTGCGTCGAAAGCGAAGCTGTGCCGCCAATATCGGACGTGTCGATGTCGCCCGCTTCTGTCTTAATCTCGACGCTATAAGTCGGTGGCACGGCCACTTCGTATTGAACCCAGAATTGTGCGCCAGTGGACGCGTTTCGCAGCGCTGCGGGAGGCAGCGCTCCAACGATTTCGACTCCGGCCGGTGTGGACTTTGCTCGCAGCGAATAGTTGGCGAGCAGCTTCGGCGCCAGCGAAGATCGCGCATCCGTCTCGATGTGTACGGAATACCGCACGACCGGCGGGTCGTTCGGATCGAGCAACACTACACGCACCGATCCCAAGTCCGTGGTTAGCCGCAGCGTGAGCTTTTCTTTGGTCTCGATGGTGCCGCTGCGTTCTGCCGAGAAGTGCGCCGCACCCGGGTCCGGGTTCTTCGCCGGCTCGGTCCACGCAGGAGATGTGCCTGGAGCAGCCAATACAATCGTGCCGACCGACAGGCAGGCGGCAGCCACGCTGCATAGCACCACGCGCCGCGTCACACCTGCAATTCCGTTTGTGAACGACATTTTCATTTCAAGCAAACGCTTCCTGCTAGGGTTCTGCTACTGCAATTCCCGCGGGCCGATCTGCCGCAAAGCTGCGGCACTGCGCAGGCGAACATAGCGGCTGGGGTCTTGCCGCTGCAATCTTTCAAGCTCTCGAAGCGTACGGTCAATGGAAGCTTCCTCTGCAGGGAGCATAGTGCTCGGTGCTTCGGGAACCGCAAGCGGAGCACCTGGGAGCGGAGCGCCGGAAGAATCGTGTCCGAGCGAGCGAACCAGCAGGTTCACAGCCTCCACGCGAACGCCAGGATTTGTATCGCGCTGCAAAATGTTCAGCAACACTTCCCGAACAGCCTCATCGGCCACCAAATCACGCAACGCGTCGAGCGCCTTCATGCGCACCGCTGGATTCGAGTCTCTTTGCGCTGCGGTAAGCAACGCGGTTCGCACTTCCTGCTCGCGCGCCACCGCTTTCAGCGCATCCAGGCAATCCAGCCGTACACCGGGATCAAAACGCTCGCCGTTTTCGATCACGTAAGTCAGCACGCGGCGCACGCCCAAATCTTCCAGATTGCCGGACATCTCCAGCGGTTGGGCAGCGCTGAGTTGCAGGTGTACGGTCGCAAAGGCGGGATCAGAAGACGGCAGCACGTTCACGCCGGCCACCGCCATGTTTGCCAACTGATCGTTGCTGAGCTTCGGCGCGGCCATGACTTTCACAGCCTGGCTATTGGCATCGTCCGAATCGATCGAATGAATCCACGGTACTACTTGCGTTCCGAGCAGCTTGCCCAAGAGCGGGGACTGACGGAAGCCGTGAGCACTGCGCCGCAAGCAGCAGACGAAATCGATTCGACTGGAATTCTGCTCGCGCAATGCCGCAGCGAATTGGCCGAAAAACTGGATGATCTC
>Ga0207107_1110_pt1 | contig 19814 bp, 11 predicted proteins | sample Alteio_BWMinHeat_75_FD_153555 | JGI IMG/M metagenome (GOLD analysis project Ga0207107, IMG submission 153555) | Enriched cells from forest soil in Barre Woods Harvard Forest LTER site, Petersham, Massachusetts, United States -... | ecosystem: Environmental > Terrestrial > Soil > Temperate forest >... | reverse complement strand
CTACTCCAGGTAAAGGTATTCTTTCAATCCCAGTATTCAAAATAAATTCAGGAATCTCTTCAGAGCTTATTCGCGATGAATCCAAGGTTACTTCTCCCAAAGTCCATTCTGGAAGAGGCGGACGCGACGGACGGATGGGGATACGGTTGGGGCGAGGGCTGGATGGTGCAGATATTGGTCTATTTGTTGGTATAACACGCATATTTACCGGACTCGGAGGTTCGGTGACATCGATAGAATTCCGTTCACTATGTATTTCATTTAAATTAGGGTGCATAATACCGGCTCGCATAGAAATACTTCCTTTACGACCAGGTTGGCTATTGGGAATGTAAACATTTCCTTTGGTTGTATGGATTAAGGTCATTTGATCCGCTGAAATAAATTTCTTAACATCTTCATCTGAATCCAATTTTAGACCAATAGAAACTGGAGCATAAAAATGATTATCTGGAAGACCTGACCCTAATTTTCTATGATGATTGTTACCCATCAACCACACATTGTTTTCGGTATCAATAATTAAAAATTCTGCATCATGTACTAACACCCGTTTCACTTGTTTGGAATTCATTTGGATCTAATTAGTTATCGAAACATAAGCTTTATATTTTGATAATAAACGAATCAATTTTTTTGCACCTTTGCACTAACGATTCACTCAATACACTCAATGATGTAAAACACTGTCAGATATTGTCAAGTATTCCAAAATAAGACTCAAATTGGGAACAGTAGGGTTCACCAAGATTGTTAATTCCGCGCGACAAGTACTAATTTTGTACCAGAGGGATGGGACTGACGGGGCGGATAGAACAGTTAGCAGCTGATCAATTGGATTTTCATCTTCGTCAATTGGATTTTCATCTTCATCAATAATTATGTTTTCATCTGATAAATGGCCCACAGGAACAGGACTCTCGTCCCCTTCTATCAATTTTGGATCAAAATCGAATATGATGGTAATTATACCATCATAGTATTGAGTTCCAGTAATGTTTCGACAAAATATTTTTTTTTGTTCAGTTGTTGTTAACAACCCATAGTAGACCTCCTTAAAAATCTTTGCATAAGGTAAATATGAACCTAACGAAGCATTTTTATGACCTTGAAAGTCGAATGATATATCTAAAAAGTCCTTATCATAAAAAATCTCTTCCCAAAATCTGATGTGTAATCTATTTAACACATGAAAATACGGATTTCTCTCTACATAAAACATAAATCCCTGATGACATGCTTCAAGACGAATTATTTCATCTGGGGTCAAATCAGATTGGAACAGGTATCTTATATAATCATTGGCAGATGTCAAATCTAAATCAAGCAGAGTCAAGATAGACGGATCTTTCTTGTACTTAAGATATTGTTGCAACAAATTACCACCGATATCCTTTTTAAACCTGGTTAAGAGATACGAAACGTTTCTCTCCATTCCAAATGTTTTGGCTATCAAATAAAATAAATATGGAGGAACATAATGGAATTTAACATTACTTTCACTGAAGCAAAAATATAGTAACTTTCCGATATTAATGCAATTTGATTTTGTTAACGCCTGACTCAATCCGGTTCCGTTCTTAAAAATGATTTGATCTAATTCTTCCGACAGAGTAGTAAACACTTGTCTGGTTACACCAAGTCCATAACTAACAACTGATATATCGGTCACCTGTTCAAATGAATAAATTTTTTTGGAATTGTTTCGATAAATGTGTGGAATTACCTCAAGCAATTGAGTCAAAACGGGTGTTCCAATATTAATATCAATTTTTAGTTTCTTTTTGGTATTTGTGGCAACTGGGTTTAATGATAAATTAGTCACTTTTTCAATTAGGTACCCATACATAATAAGATCTTCGTCTATAGGCAACATATCCAAACTTTCTAATTCAACATTAATTACAACACACACGGACTGATACAAAAAAATACAACGTTTATAATATGCCTGATGAATTATACGAACTCCTCCACCTTGCTTTAGAAATTTCATTTCGAGACGAAGACAGTGTTGGACGTCTGTTGGCACGGAGCAACCAGAGAGCTCTGTTCGATCAATGTTGATTTTAACAAATTCTGTAGATGCGAATAACTGATGTTTTTCAATAACAGCGGCGAAAGCTTTAGAGACATTAAGAACCAATACTGTAGTATCCGCACTGTCTCTAACAATCATATGTGGTTGTTTTCTTTCGTGATATTGGGGTTCAAATTCTTCGTATGGTATAGTGTTATAAGTTCCCGTATGATGATTTCGTGATTGATAAATGCGAAGCCGATCTCCATTAGACAACCACAAGATAAATAAATTAATAAATGGATCCACAAAAGATAATAATGGATCATACGGTATCATCATAATTTGAATTATTTGTTTAAACTCATCATAACTGATCGCAAATGTAAAAACAATTGATTCTGTGGACGATTGATAAATCCCATCTGGTGCATACGTGTGTGTAAATTGTATCAAATCAACGGATCCGTCATAGAAAATGGCTATAAAATTTCCGTCTGCAATAACATCCACGTTCTGACAACCATCATAACTTCTGGTTTGATACATTTTGAATGTTAGTCCTTCCATATGACAAGATAGTCCCTTCGACATAATAATTTCATTATTGTTTGTGATAATATAGATAAACTTATCTTTGCATATCACTTTTTTGACCAGATAGTTCAATTTCTCATGCACTCCCAAAAACTGGAATTCGTCATCAAAACAAACCAGAGAATTCTTGGTATGAACTAAATATGTATCTTCAATTTGAAAACAATTCTTGATATCTTCTAAAAAATATTGAAATGGCTTCATTTGATATAATTCATGCATATACAGAATTCCTTTATCATCCAGTATATAAATATTTACATCATCATCGACAAATATTTGTTGTGCCGAAAACATTATTTATGTTAAATGCTAAATTATTTTCAATGATTAATATGTTAATCACTATAATTAATATATTAAACACGGCGTACAATAATTTATCAATTTTTTGAATTATAACGTTTGCAAAAAGTGTGTTTTAGCATTTATTTGGGCGGCCCGAATATTGGTGATTTGTTTGGTGGCCAGAAAGTCCAGGTATTGACAATATGCAAAATTATTAAATCGCCACAAGAATTCCGGAATACATTCCAAACAATTATAGTTGGCGGGTATTTTATTACAATTGAGTTTAGAACATTCTGGAGGGAAACATTCTGTTCCGCCGATGATACTCACAATAGTCGGATATAAATCTCCAAAAGAAGCAATAAAAGCTAACAAGCATTGATCGACTGGTACACAAGTAGGTTCGCAAGGATTTATACATGGAGTTGGACATTCTGTCGGGCATCCGGTTTTACAGCTAGATTTTCCACTACAAGACCCTCCGCATGGACCGGCACATGATTTGCAACAAGCACTGCTATCTAATGAATCCCCTCTGCGTATTCCAGCACCTCTATATTTGGCAATGTGACTGGCAGGAACAGTAGACGGCGTTTCACACCCTCCCCCACATGTTGTAGTAATAGTGGGAGTCAACTCACTATAGCCAAATACGATAAACAACATTTTGAGTAGGGAATACAAATAAGATGCAGTCAATATCAATTCTGATGCATTTCCTTGTAACAAAATGGTAATAAGTTCATTGCAATTAAAGGAATCAATAAAACATTCTCCTAAGACATGAATATATGTATGTTGTTGTTCTTCCGTCAAATCATCCCAATTTTGATATGAAAGAGTGGCTATGAGATTAATAACCCAAAACATGAGATCTCTTTGAACAGAATTAATTAATTTAACCATACACAAATAAGATGAATAAATATCAGGATAAGAAACTGACAAACTAGTCAAAGATTCCTCTAAATTGAACAATTTAATTCGTAACCAGGCGGTGGACATAATGGCGGAATCAGCTGGTGGAATAGATGGATCAGTTTGATTGATAATATCCCTTCCGATATTTTCTAATTGTTTGAAACAATCAGTATATGGCACATCACAAGTGTAGGCGTATGCTCCTTTGCGATTGTAGATGGTATTCTGCATAGTTCTAGCAGTTACTATTTCCGTAAAGTTCTTGTATTGAGTCATGGGAGGAATTTTACCAATTGCAATAGCATATTGTCGTTGGCGGGCAGAATATGCTACTACGTTTTTTTGTAACTTCGCATCACGCGTATTGGCTGCTCCTTGGGGATGGCGCGGAGGATAATTGTTTTTCATAAATTTAGCCAAACTCTTGAACGTCGTAACGCTATCCGCGACCCAACCCAAACAATCATGTGTAAGGATATAAGTATATTTGTTGACATTGTCCGCGGGGTTCCAACCATAATAGCCCCTCTCATATTTCATTGTTTTTGGATTATAAATCAATTTGGTATTGAGACCATACGGATTTAGAACCGGTTTTATAGTTTTCCGAAGTAACAATTTTGTCAATTCTTCAAACGCATGTTGAATATTGTGTGATATGGTATTTATAATCTCCGGAACAGTGGTCATTATTACTATATTAACATAATAAGATAATAATTTCGTCATCGCAAGAAGAGTTGAACCTTGTGCCCGAGGCAAAAAATATGAATTAATCTCAATATAATATTTTTTCATATCCAATTGTATCATATGCAATCGGCCATAGATAATTTTGCCATACTGAAAAGACCTTATTATTTGATTGATAAAGATATTTCCAAAACACTGGACAATTACAAGAAGACAATTGAGATTGGTATCGGGTTGGAACTCAATAAACAAATTTTCCAAAACAAAATACCTCCCAAAACCAAATGCCGTATCATGAGTTATAATGTGAGATATTTTACTGCTGGCGACGGTCTACCAACGATCAAACATATCGTTGACACTATTTTAACTTACAATCCACATATTGTCTGTTTACAAGAAATTGCCTTAGGTCAGAACAAGTATTATGGTGTTTCCGAATCAAGAGTATTGTTTGTCAATGAATTCGATAGATTACTAACATATTATCATGTGTTGAGTGTCTGTTCATCTCCGCCGGGGTTTTTTATGACGATGTATGGCAACATGATCTTGATTAGAAAAGAATTAGCTACCAAAATTTCCGATATATTAGATCCCGATTACAGTGACATGATTAGAACAATAATGTGTAGTATGACTTCTCCAGGATTTCATCCTTGTTATATGAATCAGCAAGTCTTTACATATCAGAACGTTCCTCCCAAAAAAGAATATTCTTCATCTAACCCTAACATTGGTACTGTTCAATACCAAGAACAATCAAATGAAAACAAATGTTTTATCAAAATTGTTTTGCCATACTTTGATGTGATTTGTGTCCATTTGGATGCCTATTATAAAAAGTACCGCCTTTCCCAACTCGAACAAATAAATAATGTAATTACTAGACCGACTGTAATTATAGGTGATTTTAACTTCTTCAATATCAATGACTTCACGGTCTGGATTCGAAAAATATATCAAAAAATTCTCTTAATCATAGCTCTCAAACCCGAATCACAACCGCCCACTTCTACGCTTTCTCAATCATACATAACAGCAATTGATTTGATTCGTACCACCATTCGACAAAGTATTGACAAGATTATTAATCAGAGTAACAATCCATCCATTAATTTAGATCTGGTTACAAAAACAATAAAGAGTAATTTGGCAATGGGTCCGACAGGAAGAATTATTTCTTCTATTGGGAATACCATCACACACGAAGAAGCCATTACTAGAATTTTCAATGAGTTAGTTCGTAGAATGGATGATGTTGATTATCATCAGTTAATTGGCGTCCTAAATGTTGATTCGAACACGCCTTTACCCCAATTTACATCAACCGACACCGATATTAATAAAGGGTTCCAAAAAATTAACGAGATCAATGCAAAAATAACTTCCATGGAAGAATATTTTAAGGACAAATCTGGTTCCATTTTGACAAATGATGAATTTAATTATTGTATCAAAGAATTAAAGTGGACGACAATTGATCCAACTCACACAATCAATATTTCTCAATGGAGCGGAACTCGAGTTGATATGGCTTTCTTTGCTAAATTTCCACTCGATTCAAAACCAGATCATTATTTATTATTTGTGCCTCCCGATAAAGGTTCAGATCATTTGCCGTTGATTATAGATATTCCTGTGACCGATTCAGTTCTCCAAGAATCTCTTGTCATCAATTCAATTGACTTAACTGCAAAAATCGAACCATCCATTCTCTTGGACACAACAACATTACAATCAAGATTACAAGGTATCTGTAATATGTACAAACCTATTCGATACATAAATATTCCGACTTTTTCCACTCCTCTTTACAATGGCCAACCAGTTGCGGAAGAATCATTTGATTGGGTAATTGATGGGAAATTTACAAGATTAACTGACCCTTTCGTGACAGCCGGCACTTCGGATTTACACATGGGTCGTTTGGGAACATATTTGTCTACTTCATTGAGTTATACAACTGGTGTAGCAACGACAATCACTCAACAGAATTTAAAACAACTCGAAACAAATCCGAACGGTTTGTTTTATGCTTATCTATTATTCGAATTTAAATACATAGGACCAGATTTTTCTCAAATCCGGGTTGGAAAGGGACAATCACTAAATGATAAAGCTTACAAAGAATGTTATGATTTGCAAGCGGATATTCTGCGAAGAAGTTTTTACACTGTTGATGAGTTTGTCTACAAAATCCCCGAAAGAAATGTTCAACAATATCTCCAATTAAACAGTCTCAAGATTGGTACAAATCTTATTGATGAAAAATCGGACGCATGGAAAGGTTATCTGGTGCAAAATGTGTCTGGTATTCCAGACAACGAAGATATTATCAATAGACTCACTGAAGAAGCCGCAAAGTTTTTATTGACGACATCTCCGGATATTGTGGAACCAACGGAACCAACGGTTCCAACAATATGCGCAGATTCTCGTGCCTGTCGGGTACGAGAATCTCCGGAAAACATACGTAAAAAAGTCGTTCTGTCGTATTATGTCATTCTCAATAGCATCACAAATATTAATAACTTCTCAACCAAAAAATATCAGACCAGATTTGTTCCAATTTTTGAGCCTAACCGACTATCTGTGTGTAAAGATGAAGATAATTTTCATTCTCTTTGTTATGAAATTGATCTGACCCAATACAAACCCACTGGCCAAACCGGAGGTCTGATCAACACCAATCCTGTTGACTATCACAAGAAGTATATCAAATACAAAATATTGTATCACGCACTAAAAAAGAAATTTGTTCAATAATCAATTAATCAAATTAATTATTGAGCTTTGAGGTCCTTGCGGAGCCTTGATTCCTCCTCTGAAAGTCGGATCTTCGGGTCCTGCGGAGCTCCGACGAAAGTGTTGCTGAGCAACATTTCTTTCGGAAGGTCCTTAATCCCGACGGAATCGGTTTACTGGGACGTAGCAAGATCGTGTGTTGGGAATGTATTTCTTGACATTATGTCGGTGAGGATATCTGATATAACGAACTTCATCACGTTCACGGGAATGTTCACGTTCGCATGATTCTTTGCATGGTCTTCCGCATTGACAACTGTCGCAAATGCAGGATTCGTCGCGTTTATCAGAGCAGTTGCATGGTTTGGGACATTTGCATTCTTTCTTTTTGCATGGTGAACAGTTTCGTTCACTTCGTTCATGTCGTTCATGTCGTTCATGTCGTTCAACTGGGTGGCGTAAGCCTTCGCATAATTGTTTTGCCACGCATCGATCGATTCTGGAGAATGAAAGAGGACTTGGTTTTCGAACACATTCGGTGTGGCACAATCCCAATTCTCCTAAACTATTGTCTCCCACTCCGAAAACAGATCCATCACCTCCAAGGAGGATGACTTGATTTTGGCTGACTCCAATTTCCTTAATGTGCCAGTTTTGACAGATTGATGGAATACAGGCAGGAATAGTCGAGCATACAAGACACTTCCATGATCCGGCACCGTAAACACGTCCGGATTGAGTAATGTAGAAGGTAATTCCTTTGCCAGAGAAGATAGAATTAACTTGACAGTCAAATAGACATCTATTGACTTGTTTCCAGCAAACAACTGATTCATTGCTTTGTATTCCAAGTTCTCCACTACAGTTTTCTCCAATGACAAAGATTTCATTCGGGCAAGCGAGACCACCTACCAAAACGGATAAATTGTTCCATCCAACTCCGATATCAAGTACACGTCGGGTAAGTCTGAAAACAGTTGGTACGTCAGCAGTTACAGATACTCTTGGTGAAACTAATTCATTAGAAACACTCAAGAATTTTATACTATCCCCTCCGATGAGGTAAGAATTGGTAACTTTATTGGTGAATGGATTCAAGAATCGAGGGCAAGGGAATATAGACGAAAGAGAGAACACGGCTCTGAGGTTGGCCAATTCAACAGGATCCATCGCATCACCATAATTCAAGAGATATTGGTGAGTGGAGGTGTTGGCATCAATGGTAAATTCTACATTGGTCTTGTGGCACTTAGCGGACAACATAATGCCTCCGGGTTGAGTAATGTCCAAATATAAATTGACATTGGGTCCTTGACCTAAACTGATGACGATTACTTTATCTAAACAAACATCTGTTCCGTCCAAACAATAATGGTTCAAATCGAATTCGACGACAGTGGCGGAAGAGCCAGAATAATTGTAGATATCAGAAACACCGGTACTGGCTGCTTTGCAAACACTCTTTCTGTTGTAGAGAGTGAGTGAACCAATGCTACTACCAGTAACTCCGCAAGCGGATGTAGCAGAATTGTCGACATCTAAGTAAATATAGCTATCGCATGGTCTGCAAGTACTATTACACTGAGGAGCTTCATTGCATTGTTTGAGTGCTTTCAAGAAGTCACACAAACTGGTATTGTTTGTACATGCTCCAGGCATAGAGCCGTCAATTCCTTGAGTCGCGCAGTCACTGACCATATATCCGTTAGCGAAGTTGAGTTGAATTCCAAATCGACTCAAGTCGGTTTCGAAACACTTGTCACGGCACTTGACACATTCACAAGTTCCATTGCGAGGCTTGGAACCACAATTAAGTTGGTCAGCTGGAAGAGTAATGGTGGCGACGGTACCGTCGAGCAATTTTTCCAAGCAAGATCGTTGGAGTAATCCATGATTGCTTCGCGCTTTCCAGAGAGAACCGAAAACGTATAATCTATTACATGAATCAACCAAGACAGAAATATCTGCTCCAGCGAAAATATCCATCCAGCAAGGCTGTGGAAGCTTTGGGCTCGGTTTGCAACAAATGGCTTCTCCTTCGCAACCTCCAGTTGAACAACAATCTAGAGGGACACTGAAACTAACTGAGCTAGTGACGGCAGAAGTACCTCCGGAGTTAATAGCAACAGTGGCATTCGTTACGACTATATTCGAATCTGGAGTCGTGTTGTTGGATAAGGTGAAATGATTATTAGATCCTGATTGTGTCACATTGAGAGGTAATAAATTCAATGTCAGTGGTAATGTGACTGATGAACCACATTGACCAGAAATGGCAACAGTTTGTGTGACAGGTGAAGTTATTAGTGGTACAGGGTTCTGTACGGCAATACCAAATGCTGTTGGATCCTCACCAGTAAACAAAGTTGCAGTTTGACAACCGGCCTTAACATAAATGTTGGTAATGGTAATAGTGACACTACCGGTAGCGTTTCCGTTACAATCGACACACAAAAATCCGACGTAAGAGTAATCGGCATAAACAGGAATATTGAGAGTACCCGGACCAATGGTAGATCGATTAAGGGGAGTGATACTGACATTGGTAATTGACACACTACCAACTAAAACGCCAGTTACTGAGTTTTGAATACAACTGACACTGGAACAGCCTCCAGTCGAAGATGGAATGACGGGGGTAGTTAATTCGTTGTAAATTCCAGTGAAAGCGACACAACAATTGTTGTCATGTAAGTTAGTATCAGTGACAACCATTTCGACTGAAACATCGTAGTCGCATTGTCCTTGAGGAACAATTTGGTAAGACTCATTGTCACCCACACCATAGACTTTGTTCTTTTCAGTCAAAATAACTGCATGGGCTCTACCAGTAGCTATTTTCTTTGCCTTGTCTCCACAACAAACGGTTGGAGAGTAAACTTCTCTGATAACGGGATTACAATGATTATTTCCCTTATTGTAATCATATTGAAAAACTGACCCGGCTGAGTTCAAGAAATAGACACTGTCGTCGGTTGATTGAGAATCAACGACCTTTCCCACTATGTCTGTATTGTCGTGAATTGGCTCGAAGGTGGCCTGGATTTTGTTTCCGATAAGACCACTCATAAAAATGGTTCCCCCACTTGTAACAATCGTACTCGTGCTAGAGTTGGCACTGACATCAACTGGAGTGTTATGAATCAGACGTTGTATAGCGTGTCCTGCGGTAGCACTCATTAATTTGTATATATTCTATGTAGACAAAATTAAATTTTTTTAGAGGTAAAAATCTTCCAACTCATTTTTATATTATTTATATGTACGAACTCATGTAGGTATTTTTTCCAACCACTTCGTTCGCACTATCTGTTAATTCATACCGTGTTGTTCGAACCAAACACAAGATTTGAACTCATTTTTTGGTCTGAATTTGGTCAAAAAAGTCATTCGAATCTGGAGGATTTTCAATTGAATCATTTTGGAATGATTTAATTCAAACGCTCGAATACCACTAAAACACACATTTGTCCAAACTGCTGGATTAACACAATGTTATGTATTCGAAAGTGATTGGAATTGGTCATTAATATGATACAAAATTATATTCACACCAACCTAATCATTGATTTTTGTGTTGTGTACGTGTCCATATGTTTTCAGGAAATGTGCCCATTTCTTTCGGAAAATCTGATCTTTCAATATATATTGTTTATTTCGATAGTTTACGTGTTGATGCTCAAGCCATTGTCCAATTCTTCTAATTTCCATATCTTTGTCTTTACTAGATGGTCTTGTGTTATTCTCGGAGATATATGTTATTACTTTTTTCAGCATTGTTTCCCATTTTTCGAATCTTGTCTCGACATAGGATTGATATTTTGATAAGAATTTTGTCATGTGATCTCGAATGACTGGGTTTTTCATAGAACCCTTACCGAGGCGATAATATTTTAATTGGATTGATAACCAGTAGCTCAATTTTTTAATTTTAATATCTGCATGTCTACAAGGTGGGCGCTTGTGACATGTATCAATATATTCCACAACTTCAGACAAAGTTTGTAACCATTTATTTTGTATACAAAAAATATCAGTATGTTTTTCAATAAATGATTTCCATTTGTGCCTTATACATGGGTTTTCCATAATATAGTTTCCTGTTCTATAATTTTCATTCTGATGACTAATCCAAATCGCTAATTTACGAATAGATGTATTTGTACTAGACCCACTCGGACATTTTTTATGTTTTTCAATGTATGTTTCAGCTTGCATAAAGTTATAATTCCATTTCGGAATGTTCATAAAATAAATCCCATATTTATCAACAAAAAGTTCCCATAAATGACGAATATGAATATTTTCCAGAATTCCTGTAGAGTTATTATATTTTCTGTTCTGAGATGTGAGCCATCTTGCCAATTGTTTTATTTTTGGATCTTTACTATTGTTTTTAGGTCGTTCTTTAAATTTGTCCATGTATTTCTCAACATCATGGATTATATTTTTCCATCTATCAATAGGATGAACCGCCCAGTACCACAAATTAATTTTTTCGAATAGCTCGATCTTACTGGAATCTAACTTGTTATTTTTATAAAGTCTACGGGACTCACTACAAAACGTGCCCAACTGCTTTTCCAGTATGTTTTTTGACTTGTCTGACGGTATCTTTTCGTTCTCCTCCACCCACTTCGTAAACCTATTATAATTGTACTTCCAACTATCTACCACTCTCCAAACCTGGTCCATAATCCCCTCTTTCCAAGCCTCTAGATCAATATTCTTTCCAAACTCTTCAACAGTCACCCCATAAAACTCAGTCACAACTAAGTTCCTGCCACCGACTACTTGACCGTGATCTTTCATCATAAAATATTCAACAATTCCATCATCGGTTGTCTTCATTGCCTTCAAAATTCGAATGACATTTCCCCATACATCCGTCAAAAATTCCGTGTCAAAATCCTTAATGAAAATAGGCACAATCACGCTGGCTATTCTCTTTCCGTCATACATTCGCAATGATCTGCCAATACACTGCACCAAATCAATGGTACTAAATCTAGGATCCACAAAACAAACAGAATCAATGCTCGGTATATTCACTCCTTCATTCAAGACCCTGGCCGAACACAGAACTCCAATGGGAGCCTTGACAAAATCTCTAATGATACGATTCCTTTTACTCATAGACATGCTTCCATTCAGATGACCCACAAAAATCTCGGTACCATACAACAATTCATTAACTTTCCGCAACATTTGACTGAAAATCTTGGCCGATCTTACTTTATTGTGATAAGTTACCAAATGCGAACAGGTTCCATCATGAATCTTCTTCAATAGTAACAAAATAGTCCCCAAATAACTGGCATCCAAATTCTCCAGTTGATCTCGATACTTAACCAGTTTATGTTCTTTGATAGTCTTGGCAATCTCTTTGTCTCGAGCATACATTGTTATAACCTGGTAATCTACCAACCGCTTCTCCTTGATAGCAGTTCCGGTGTTATATGCATAAATTCGCTTTCCATAAATCTCTTCATTATCCATGCTGACAACTTCATCTGTATCTATTCTTCCTCCATACATTCTGGGCGTAGCAGTCATAAATAACCTTTTTCGAATGGTCATTAACGTATCATCTAACATCAAAGAAAACTTCTTATCAGCGGATCCAGTGGTTTTGTGGGCTTCGTCAAAAATTCCTAAATCGAAAACCTTTCTCTGACCACATGCTTTGGCTAATTTATCGCTTGATTGATACGTACAAATAACAACTAATTTTTCAGACCGCTTCACTTTTTTTAAATAAGCTCTAATTATCTTCGGCTTTGTTTCTAGAATTAATCCATTGGACTTATATTTGACATCCGAGTCGATATCCGCATCCGAACCGATCAACAAGTATTTTACATCAAGTTGTTCCGCATGGGATTGTCTGGCCCATTCGGAATAACATTGAGACAGCAAATAAATAGATGGAACAAAAATCACTGTTCTAAAATTGTGCATATATCTATCAATCCAATACGACATCATCGTCTTGCCAGTACCACACGCCATTTCTATGTAGCCTCTGTCATGATTCATGAAGTGAAGACAACTGGCGATATCACACTTACGCTGATAATCGCGCATCGGTTTAGGATTGAAAACCATATTCCGTTCAGAGGCGATAGCGTTGTGTAAGTTATGAAAAAAGTCCTCGTCTAGTCCATCAAAGAAATCTCCATAAATAGGCTCCACTTTGATAGAGTTCATTACATCTTGACACAGATCATATGTATTTGTCACTAAAAATCCTCTACGAACGGTGTCATTCATTCCGAAGGCCATCCCATAAAACGTTGACAGTTCGGTCCAAGTAATGACGTCAGATGGATCTTGTCTAAACTTGCATTGTATTGGATAATACTGGTCATTGATCTTAGCTAACAAATCGATTCCTTTGTCTCTGGAAGGGAGATTCAATTCCTCCAACAAATCGACGGATATGTCTCGATACAACCACAGATTCTGGAGTCCATTATTGAGTCTGGGATCCAACTTGAACATATAATACGTAAACAATTCAAAAAGAAACCCTTTATCTCCAGCTTTTAAAGACTCCGTTTTGGCACAGAAATCATCAAATGATTTGATGTCCGCCAAGTGATGAATCATGAACCTAATATTTTAGATTCATGATACATATATTTATATCAATTCTGATTCAATTTTTTTTCATGTATATCATGGGGATGCTTTCACCACATTCCAGATATGTACAAATCTAAATTCGGGTTGGCCATTTCTCTAGTCAAGATTCTCGAAAACTCGGCGGAACACTCCAAGGTATCTGTGGATAGTCTGTGTTGGATGACTTGTTTAATTCGCTGAGTGATTTCGTCACTGATGATACGTTTGGCATCATCTGGGAATTTTATCGGATCGATGGCAGTACAAATAGTTTGTAAACTACATTTACCATGAGACGGGTCGATGGCTACGATTTTAACAACCAAATCATCTGATCCGTGAACATTATAACTCACAACCACATTAATCATCAGGCCATAATACAAGAATCTGTCACAAATGACAAATTCTTCTACTTTAGTTTCAGAATTGAGTGCTTTTGTTTCACTACAGAGTCCATATTCTGTCACAAATTGAGTTTTGATTTCATGGTTCAATCCGAGATCGGAATCAGCATCAAACACAATACTCGAGGCATAGGGAAAATACTGCTCGTACAATGCATCTAGTTTGGCTTTGTTAATAGCCGTAGTTTGGCCTGCGACTGGAGCCAAAGACAGATTGACAAATGGCATCTTTATGTCACCTTTTTTGAGATGAGTAATGATTCTCTCTTGGGCAATGTGAGAAACAATGGTCTGGTATTTGTAGAAGTTCAATGGATTTGATCTATTTGGAGCCATTTTGATCACGGCGAGGTCTGAGTCAGAGAATTTGATTCCGTTATCTATGACAAACTCAGCGATAGGCCTGAAAGAATCCGTTGGCAATTCAAGACCAAAGTCAACAGCCACTACAGTGTATTTGGCCGTGAACGTGGGTTTGGGTGGTTGGAAAAAGTATTGTCCCATTTGAGTCAGCGTAATGTTAGATATTTGGAAAATGATTAAGATGGGTCATCAATATGATATAAAGATCAATTTTTTATTGACACTTTCTCCATAGATCAGTGTGGATTTTCTGACTGCATATCCAAAGTTCCTCTAATGATGGAGGAAAAATTTGCTTAACATGGCAAAGAAATATTCATAGTCGCACATCACCCATAGGTGGATCCTTCGGTTTCAGATTTAAATAAGTAACAGAATGCGGAATTGCCCCATATAATGACACAAATGGATATCTACCAATAGTTAAGTGTGTTAATGTTAAAGAATGAATTTGAGAGCTAGTTAGTTCAGACGGTCAATTTTTTGGGAAATTATCCAGATCGAACAGTTGTTCGTCAATCTTTAATTCAATTAGAGAAGTTGGTAAAAATGGTCTAATTCGACGTAAGTAATCAATTCTAAGCAATGGAATATCATATGGTGAAAATATATTCGCAGGATAAAACCAACCATAATTTGTTTTAAGACTCAAATGAGTTACTGAATTAGGTATCCACTTTGCATAATGATGTATTTTAGTACCCAATGATAAGTGCGTCATCCCTTCCGGGAAAGCTCCGTCCAGATCATGTGAATGTTGATTTCCAAATGTCACTTCAATGACTCCATTGGGAATGGCACCTCTGACATCTTGATCGAAATCTTCTCCGAAAATCAAATGTGTCACTCCACTTGGAATCATTCCGATTACACTGGAATTGAACATCGCGCCAAAAGTCAAGTGAGTTACTGTTGATGGAATGGATCTTTTAAACTCGATCATAGTATCACTCAAGACCAACTTGTCTAATTTATATGGCAAGATGATATTCGGATGATGAATTCGAACATACCGTAGCTGCTGATAATACCATTTATTTACTGTGTCCCGTGTATATATGTCATGTATGTTATCAAACCAGATTTCTGTCAAAAATCTGGTTCTGACCCTGACCGTAATAGATATCAATCGAATTCTCTCTTTGTCAGTTAATCTCGGAAACAGATTGTGAATGACGATATCTGGCACGTTGAGTAGGTGAAACATAGAGTTTGATGTATGATTCTATGTAAGTTTATTCTTATGATTCGGTGTTGCAATTTTTTTGTTGGAAAAAATTGATCAATTAATTCGTTCACAAAACGTGACCAGTGAACAGATCCAGCATAATCATTGAATGACCACAGACATATCAACTCTCACTCCGTTGACAAAAGCGATCATTGAACAAAACAATGAACTAATTAACCAAATATTAGATCAAGATCCAGATATCAGAGAAGGTGATGACCAGGCCTTTTGTGTGGCAGTGATAATGAACAATGAACCGATTGCCAGGAGACTACTCGAACAGGGTTCCAATGTAAATGCCATACCAAATTATCAATTGGCAACGTATTTAGAAACACATGACATACCTTCTGAAGATCTTTTTTGGACCCCTTCCCGATTATTGGGTAACTTTGCGAATATATGGCATGGAACGAAATTTAATAACAGAGAATCTCTTCCGACACTGAAAGGATTTTTATTTTATGCAACCATTATGATCAAGCCAATTGATAATAATCCAATACTTGACCTATTATTGGAATATGATATTGATACAACTAGTTGTGATGGATATTCATTTTTAGGAATAATTTTATCCTGGGCTCATCATTTCACAGAACAGAAAAAAGAACGTTTTATGATCATAATCATAGATTTGATCCAGAACAATAGACTAAACAAATCTAATATTGAGTATCTATTCTTACGAACATTACTGTATCAGCCGACATGGTCAGAATTGTTGAATTTATTTGAAGACTGTTTTGATACACAAATGATTGAATCAGTTATGAATACCATTATCGTGTATATTGTTGATAATAATGCTCAATTAAAAAACTCTGTTCGTCTATTTAGATATTGTATGTCTAAATTTTATCCTGATAAATAGAACGTCAAGTTTTGCGAACTTCTTCAACATATAAGTAATCATCATGATTCACACAACAGTGAAATGATTGAGTTTTGCATAGAACATGATATTGATATCAAAGAACACGCGAGGCAATTCACATTACAAGCCATGTATTTTAATGACGATGTTTTGTTAAGTACAATGTCGAAGCATATTTCGATAGATGAAACATTGGATCAGTTGTGTTCGGATGTCAGGAAGCGACTGTATGCATCGTCTCACAAGATCTACACATAGTGAAAAATTCTTGACCGCGACTGTTGACATGATTTCATATTTTGAAATAAACATTTAAAAATATGAATCAACTCAATCATAATATAGTGCAACCAGTCGTTTGTTTTTTTATCAGATTTTCCATTAATATCCTTGTAAGATTGTCAAACGTCAAGCCGACACGATTATAATATTCACATATGGATGCATTATCCGCGTATTTTTGCATGATTATGTTATAGGTCGATAATTTATAATTAACATGTTTGTAACCAGACAAATCAAACACCAGATTCGATGCAGAATTATTAGTATCAAATAGATGATCGTGCGTAAACTGTATATCTCGACCAAGTTGAAAAAATTCGATTAATTGATCGTCTAGTGGCATTTTCTTAGTGAATCTGATACAACTGTTTTCTAACTTGACAAAAAAATCAGATAACGCCAATTCAGTATAATCTGAGATCCTATGCACAATTTTTCCAGTCGCCGTTTTAATTTGGTTTTCAATTGTGGTCGAACAAACACCTAGTGCGCAAATACATCGATTCTCATAATCCATGTCTTTAATCGGATTTAACTCGGAAAAGAAGTTAAAATGATTCATTTCTTCCTCAATATCTCGAGCGTGTATCATTGCACCGATATGTAAACCCAGTCGTAATATGTCATCAATTTGATACAAGTTTTTTGTTGTGATATCACATATCATTTTTAACGTGCGAATCATTTTATCAAGTGTTTCGATTGCAACTGTTTCGGGCGAAAAATTTTTTATTAAAGAATAAATGTTCTTACATAATTCATTCGTTTGGTTTGTGATATTATCACAGACATGTGCACATAGTTTCTCATTTATCTCTATGATTTTTTTATTAGTTTCTGCCAAGAGAGCTATTACGAATACTTTGGACTTGTCTGATACAGATATCTTGATAGTGGTAGAATCAATTGGATCAAAAGTAGATAGTTTTTGCATAACCTGTTGACGATTGGTATCGCCTAACAGACCAATCTTACTTGGTCGATGAAATAACGCTATTTTGGTAGATGAATTGATAAAAAAATCAATCATTCGTATCTGCACTGGAGTTAGATGTTGGATGTGATCTGCACGAATAGTTTTCAGATGTTCAATGATGCTTGTTGTCGTCACGTTTGGATCTACTTTAGATATCATGATCATCATGCCGTGTTGTATTTTAGTGATATTTGAAAACATCTCACTCAGCAAATCAATAAGGTCAAAGAATTTTAATGCTCTTCCAGTAAACATTTCTATCTCCATCACAATAATTACTTTCACTCTGGGAGACGCTCTTAGTATTCTTTTGATATAATATGCGTTGGCGATATCTTGACCGTATCCTCTGTTGTTACTAAAGCCAGGACAATCCGCAAATAAGGTGTCACCCACGAGGCGTACATTCGGTACCGTCGTATCCGATATGGTGGTGTGATTGATTTTGATACAATTTACGTTTTTTTGGTCACTAACATCAATTACAAATTTATTGGATATTTTTGATGTGCTTGGAATTGCAGACATTTCCATCCCAGACAAGTAATTTAGTAAGGTACTTTTGCCGGAACCCGTATTTCCGATAATGATTACACTATTTGTGATATCGGCGGGTATATATATGTCATCACCTTTTGCTATCAATTGTTTGATGTTAGCGATTTGATCTGTGTACATGTCAGTGTCCATTTATGATGAGGTTATTTTTTGTCAACGATAGACTCCCATGATAGGATTGATTATTTCAATCTTTTGATTCAGTAATGCCAGAAAATTGATATTTTTACGATAAAGATTTCATCACAAACATCTTTCAACAATTATTATGTTACACTTATTATTAGTTTCAGATATCGTAGTAAATCACATTTTTCCGCAACTCACCGATCTAGAACGTCTCCGATTGATATCTGTTGATAAAAATCTTGTAAATAAATTTCGAACTGAACTCTGGTTCGATGAGATGTATGGAGTTGGTGTAGGATCTATAAATAAATGGTATTGGAATCAATTGCGAAATATCTTTACTAGTGGTCTAACGATTTTTCCACGGAAAGTTGAAAAAATTATTTTCAGTGACAGATTCAATGATAATATTAAAGATTGAATCCCATCCACAGTAACACATTTGACTTTTGGCGATATGTTTAATAAAAATTTAGTCGGAGCTATTCCGTCATCAGTCACTCATTTGACTCTCGGAACCGGATTTCGACATAATCTATTCGAAAATATACCCAAATCAGTCAGTCATCTGACTTTGAAGAGAGACTTTATGACAGCTAAAATAGAATCTATGCCCGGTTCGATTACACATCTGAATTTGGCAACAGATGAGAAGATATTTGAATATGGAACGGATTTTAATCATTTTGGTTATGTGGACCCTTTGATACGTATTAATCAATGCATACCTCCTTCAATTAAACTAACGTTTGATGGCAGAGAAATTGATTTGAAACTGCTCAATGATATATTCGAATCTGAGTTCCATGATTATAATAGGGGTGGGTTATGGTTGAAAATTGAACAGCAAATTCTCAATTAGTGATTAGTTGTTGTTTTCATTAAGTTAATGAAAACGACAAATTATTGAATCATGTGACCAATCCCAGCTTCTTCAACGACCGTCTAATCAATGCCAATGACAGAATCTCGTACTGAGCCTTTCGATAAATCCGATCAAAAGATTTGGTTTCTCTCCTAAGAGATTCGATATCGACATTATGTTTGAGTTTTGAACTTGTCTCCTTGGGATCAGCCATGTAATCTCGCCA
>Ga0207107_1109_pt1 | contig 19894 bp, 16 predicted proteins | sample Alteio_BWMinHeat_75_FD_153555 | JGI IMG/M metagenome (GOLD analysis project Ga0207107, IMG submission 153555) | Enriched cells from forest soil in Barre Woods Harvard Forest LTER site, Petersham, Massachusetts, United States -... | ecosystem: Environmental > Terrestrial > Soil > Temperate forest >... | reverse complement strand
ACCGGCATCTGGCTTTTGCTGTGGCCTTGCTGGTGGTCGATTGCACTGGCGTCGGACGGATTGCCGCCGCTTGCATTGCTGCTGATATTTGCCGCTGGTGCCATTCTCATGCGCAGTGCCGGTTGTATCATCAATGACATTGTCGACCGCGAATTCGATAAGCAGGTGGCACGTACGCGCACTCGCCCGCTTGCCAGCGGCGAGCTCAAAGTCTGGCAGGCATCGGCGTTGCTGGCGCTATTGCTGGCTGTTTCAGCGTGCCTTGCCGTAACGCTTGGCAAAGCGGTGGTCGAGTGGTCATTGCCGTCGCTGTTGCTGGTAGTGATGTACCCGTTTATGAAGCGCATCACCTGGTGGCCGCAACTATTCCTCGGTTTTACGTTCAACTGGGGTGCTCTATTGGGCTGGGTTGCCGTGCGCGGCTCCATAGATTTGCCGGCCTTATTGTTATACGCGGGTGGTATATTCTGGACGCTGGGATACGATACGATTTATGCGCATCAGGATAAACAGGACGATGCACTCATCGGCGTCAAATCCACCGCCTTGCGGTTGGGTGCAAATAACAAGCGCGCCATCGGACTATTTTATGTATTGGCCGTGTTATGCTGGGCATTGGCGGGATGGTGTGGCGGCCGGTCTATATTTTTCTTTTCCCTGCTGGCATTGGTGCAATTGCAACTAGGCTGGCAGGTTTGCCAGGTGCGTCTGGATGACCCCGTCTCCTGTCACCGTATGTTCAAATCCAACGTCTGGCTGGGCGGGTTAGTATTCGCGGCGTTTATCATCGGAACAAGGGCCCAATAAGCACATTGAAATTTAACGATAAAATATACTATCTAGTATGTAAACTTTACCTTTACCTTTTAGAGGTAAACTAGAGTAAAGCTAAAAAATATCTAAAATTTTAACGAATATTTACTTTTTTATGCAAAGATAAAAGGTGAATGTTTGTGTTTTTTCAGAAGTGTGATTAGGTTTTTGATGTTATCGAACGAAAGACATCCCGTATCAAATATGCCCGCGTCGGCGCCGTTGCCACGTGCGGAGTCTACCATTTCTGAAATGGCGGTGATCCCCGATCCGGAAATCTTATCGGTAAGTTATCCGGGCAGCGATTTTTATCCGGCCGAGTTTATCGACTCCCTGGAAAAATCTATCCAGCGCGTCATAACCGAACATACGTCTGGGGCATTAATACTGGTATCGGTCTCTAACTTGGCGATGATTATCAATGCGTATGGTCACGACACATCGGAAATCGTTATTCATGAGCTCATGAAAAGGATCGAGGCCCTTCTATCGCCGGAAGATACGGTGCAGCGCCTGCAGCGCGAACAGCTCGGCATTATCCTGACCAACAGCTATCCGGAAGATACGGCAACCATCGCCCAACGCATCCATAATACCATACAGAATTTCGGCCGCGATAATTTTGCCACCGCCGCCCTCTACATCATCGGCGCCATCGGCAGCGTCAATTTTCCGCTAGAAACTACCAGCGCACACGATGCGCTCGACAAAGCTTATGTTGCCGTCAACAGCCTGCAAAGCACGCCGCACCGCACGTTTGAAATGACACGCCGCGAAGCCGACCAGTGCCGCCAGCAGATGGGTCTGGCCAATTATCTGTTTAAAGCCTTCAAAGAAAACCGCCTGCGCCTCGCCTATCAGCCGATCATCAAAAGCAAAACCGGCGAGGTGGTGCATTACGAAGCGCTGCTGAGGCTAGTCGGCCAGACAGGAAAAATCAGTTCGGCCGGTGCGCTGATTCCGGTTGCCGAAAAAATGGGGCTGATCGATATTATCGATACGATGGTGCTGGAAATGGTAGTGGCGGAATTACGCCATTCGCCGAATGTGACGCTGGCTTTCAACGTCTCTAATCTGACGACGGAAAATCCGGCATGGCTGGAGGCGATCTCGGAAGCCGTCAAGGAAACGCCGCACATTGCTCCGCGCCTGATTGTCGAAATCACCGAAACCGCCGTGCATCGCGACCTGCGTCGCACCGCCTTTTTCGTCGCCTCGCTGCAATCGCTGGGATGCCAGGTGGCGCTTGACGATTTCGGCTCCGGATATACTTCCTTTCGTCAGTTGAAGGCCTTGTCGGTGGATATGGTCAAGATCGATGGCGTATTCGTCAAAGACCTGGCACAGAATGCCGATAACCGCTTTTTCGTCAAAACCCTGCTTGATTTTGCGCAAGGGTTTGGCCTGCAAACCGTCGCCGAATTCGTCGAAACCGGCGAAATCACGAAGATTTTGCTCGAAATGGGCGTCGATTACATGCAGGGGTATTACTTCGGAAAACCCGCCAACCACCGTGCCTGGCTCAACGAAGGCGAGTATAAGAGCGAGTAATAAATTCCTTATATTACAATTGCTTTAAGCCGTCATAAAAAATTCACAATTGTCTATTCGGTAACTCATTGCCCCGGCTCATGCCGCATGTTATTTTTAATGGATGAGCAAAACCCCCGACAAAGAATCCGAATCTCCTCTGGCTACCGATGTCAATATTGCTATCAAGCTATTGGCATATCCGGTTAGTTTTTTTGCCGGATATCAGGCTACCGCCGCCAGCATTCGCAATGCCTTATATAAAAATCTCGCCGTCACCGGCGTATTTAAGGAACAAAAGGAAAGGCTGAAACTCGACCCGTTGCGCAAAACCATCCAGACCGTCGAAAATGGAGAAGCGTTATACGTCCCTAAAATCATGGAAAAAATCAACGACGATTTGCGTCAGGATGTTAAAAAAAGAATCGAGAAATGGGGATTCAATAATGTCGGAGATTACTGGAAGGGACTGAACGTCAATCAGCAAACCGAAGCCTGTGTGCTCGGCATGACGGTAACCGGTATTATTCTTGGATCGATGCTCTATATCGCCAATAGCAAAGGCTTGTTGAATCTTCTTGAGCGCTCAGAGCGCAAGAAAGACGATCAGCAACCTGCTAAATGATAGCGAACGCAACATCAAAAATTGGCGTAGAGAAAATTCGTCGGCGGCGATTCGGCGAAATAATAAATCAGGGCGATCCAGAAGATCGCCGCGTAAAGTAGCCATTCAACTGCATGTTTCATGGATGTTCCTCAAATATCAGATAGAGCAGATGTTGATGTAATATTTTTCGCATTTCTATAAAAGGATGTACGCCGTCAATCATATATTCGCCGGACTCCGGAAAAAAACCGGAGAGATTAAAGTAGGTAATACCAAGATCGCTGCGCATTTTTTCAACAGCGGCAAAATAGGCTTTCAGCAACCCGGCGGGATAAACCGGCTGACCTGCCGGGTTGGTAAGTATCGGCGTATCATACAGCACCAGGCGTATATGTTTGCTTCTGGCCTTTTCAGCAAGCCGCTTCATGGCTTCATACACGACGCCTCCCGGTTGCAGTACTTCTATGGGAAATGTATGGTCTGCGAATAACTGTTTGGGGAGACTTATATCCATGATGGGGTTTGGGCGGTTGCCGGCGATCTTTTTTTCCCATGCGGAATAGAAAATGTTTCGTCCGTTTTCAGACAGGTCGATAGGTTGAGGCGGGACATAATCGAACGGGGTGAAGGAATCTTTTTTCAGGATTTCGTGCAATTTGGCCAGAAAGCCATGGAACTGGTAGAACTGCTTACTCCCGGCATGTGCGAACCCAATATAGTCCGCCACCGTCAGGTTAACCGGGTGGCAGGAATCGAATTTTCCTGCCCCGACCGGTATATTCAGCTCTTCAAATTCTTTCTCGCACTGGAGTGGAAATGGCCCCATCTCGGTTGACAAATTCTGGCGCTTTTCGGGATTTGAAAGCGTATCCGCCGTCAGAAAATTCAACGGAGTAATACTCATCACGATGGTATCGGCGTGCGGCGCGTCAATTGCCTCCATGGCTCCCCGGAGTCCCTGAACGATTGAATTGCCGCTATTGGAAATCGGGCCGGATTTATAGGAAATGCCTTTATATTCAAACCGGAATATCCCAAGAAACCGCGTGAATGACGAACCGACGAAAAGGATTTTCTGTTCGTCGCCGGTGAACATTTCGTTGATAAAAAGGTTGGAGCGATAATCTCCTGTCCTGTGGTCGACGGCGTTGGCCATGCGGTTCACCGGTAGCGACGGATACAGTTGGCGGTCAAACGCCGTGCCGTAAAAAAGCGCCATCAATACAATGACCAATAGCCAGCATGCTGACGCATAGATGGGCATTCGCAGCGATAAAAAGCGATAGAACCAAGCTTTTATCGAAGCAAGCGACACATCGTCCAGCCATTGCACGATACGATGCGAATTCGGCGCGAAGAGCAAGCCGCCCCCAAACAAAAGCCAGGAGATATGGGCGTTGAATGTAAAAGGCGTCCATTGCCCAAACCGGCTATAAATCCACATGGCTTGCTCGAGGGAGGACGAGCGGAAAATAACCCATGCCAGGGCGACGAAGACGAACGTCAGCAGAATGGTTGCCGGCTTCATCCATTCCGGCAATACCACCGAACGCGACCAGATACGCTGTGTGACTACCGCCAGCCCATGCATGGCGCCCCACATCATAAACGTCCATCCGGCGCCATGCCAGATACCGGCAATGAGCAGCGTCAGGAAAAGATTGCGGTACGTCGCCAGGTCGCTGCGACGGCTGCCGCCCAGGGGGACATAAATGAATTCCCACAAAAACCGTGAAAGCGTCATGTGCCAGCGCCGCCAGAATTCGCTGATGGAGCTGCTTTTATAGGGGCTGTCGAAATTGATCGGTAACTGAAATCCAAGCAACAAAGCGAGGCCGACAGCCATATCGGAATAACCGGAAAAATCAAAATATAGCTGGAGGGTATAGCCCAGCGTAGCGGTCACGGCGTCTTCAAAGCCGTTAACGGCGTACCAGGGATCGAAAAGGGGATTGACGAATAAGGCGATGGCATCGGCGATAAAGAATTTTTTTGCAAAACCGATCAAGAAATAGACAAGGCCTTTATAAAACCATTCGGTGCGCGGCACTGTGCGATCCAGCTGCGGCACCAGTTCGTCATAGCGGATAATGGGTCCGGCGACGAGATGCGGGAAAAAGAGAAAAAAGAATCCATAACGGGCGAGCGACGTTTCGGCGGGATAACGTTTCTGGTAAACCCCGGTAAGATAGGCGATCTGCGTAAACGTAAAGAAGGATATCCCCAGCGGCAATATACCTTTGTAAAGCCAGCTGCCGTGCGTAACCGGAGTGAAGATGGCCGCCAGAAAAAGCGAATATTTGAAATACAGAAGCGGCAATAGCGAAAAAATGATGGCGCTGGCAAAAATGCAGCGATTGCCTGCTTTTTTATGAATAAGCTTGCCCCATCCAAACCCGGCATACATGTAAGCGCCGAGCATGACGGCGAAGGGAATGCTCCAGAAGCCGTAAAAACATAAGGATGCCAGCAATAAGAATTCAGCGCGGCGGCCTGAAAAATGGCGTTGTACGATCTCTGAAATGCCTAGTATCGCTGGAAGAAAGGCAAACAGAAAATAAAAATCGATAAACAGCATCCGCTAATCTTTTCGGTGTAGATACCTGTCCACCAGTATGGTCAGGTCCTGGAGTAATTCTTCGCCGACCATACCACCATCGCCTTTGATCTTATTTTCAAAAATAACGGCGATAGTCTGGATGTGTTTTTCCAGGATAATGAGGTGGTATTTATTATCCTTGTCATATTCCTGCTGGCAGAAATGATAAAGCAGGTTGGCCACTTCCGAGGCGCGCGTATAACCAAACGTGCCGGCGCGCGAGGTAATGGAATAGGCGGCTTCCTTGATGTTCATCAACAAACGGCGGACATTGTCCGGGTTCAGCACCAGCAATTCGTATGCCCGCTCAAGTGTAGTGACGTCTTTCATGATGATGATGAAAAATTCTTCCTCGGCGTCATGAATGATGTCTTCCGATTGCTCAAGGACTTTGGCATCGGCGAACAGTTCGATCTCCGCGCTGACTTTTTTCTTTAGGCTGTAGTCGGGCATGATCATGCGCGGCGTATCGTCGAGGATGATTTGTTTGAGCTGATCTTTGGGTACGATGATGGGCGGGCGGCGCTCGATGAATTCACGGGTGCTTTCGGCATCGGGCGGCAGGGTGAGCGAGCTGATGCGCCGACGGTCCGGCCCGACAAATGATTTGGTGAGGACGAAGCCGCGCGGGTTTTCAACAATCGCGTACATGCGGTCGAACAGCGTTTTTGCTGAAAAGGGCTTCACGACATATTCGGTGATGCCGGCGTCGCGGGCGGTCTGAATGTCTTTGCGGCTGTTGCGCGCTGTCAGCATGACGATGGGCACCATGCGGCCCGGCGAATCAATCGACTGGCGCAGGTAAACGGCGAGATCGATGCCGCCCATGATTTTCATCTGCCAGTCGGTGATGACGATATCGATCGCTTCTTCTTTCATCAGCTCGATGACTTCCGCGCCGTCGCCGACGATGTAAATGCGGCGGCAACCCAGCGTGGCGAGCAATTTCTTGATTAGCAAGGCGAGTTTATAATCCGGGTCGGCAATGACGATATTGACCGCCGCAAATAATTTCGACGGGGTGAGCAGCGAGGCTTTGGCTAAATCGGGGGCGGCTTTCATGGGGTAATTATAGCGACCTTCCGGTAAAAATACATTTAACTCTCAAGCAGGCGTTTCACAAAAGGGATGGTGAGCGTCCGCCGCTCGGCCAGCGCCGCCTTGTCGAGCTTTTCCACCATGGCGATGACGGCGGCGAAAGAACGATCCATGCGCGGCAGCAGATATGCGATGACATCGTCGGCGACTTTCATCTGCCGGTCGGAAAATTGTTTGCGCATGGCGCCCAGTAGCGCTTCATCGTCGGCGTCATGGATGGAAACGTAAGGGATGGCAAGCAGGCGCGAGGTCAGATCGGGCAGGATAAAGGGCAGTTGCGGCGGCAGGACGGAAGAGGTCAGCAGCAGGTTGCGTTTATTTTCGCGGGTGTAATTGAACCAGTGCAGGAGTTTGCGCTCATCCTCGAATTGTTCGATATCTTCGATCAGCCAATGGTGGTTATCCGGCTCTTTATCCGGTTCGTTTGCGGTTAGGATATAGGCCCCGGCGCGCTCGGCCCATATCTGTCCCAGATGGCTTTTGCCCGATCCGCGCGGGCCGCAGATCAGCAGCGCATGCGAAGACCAGTCCGGCCACGCGCTAACGGCCTGCCAAGCCTCGCGGTTGCAATCCGATACAAAAAAATTATCGGCGGAAAATATCGTCGGCAAGGTCAGCAATAAGGGGTATTGCGCCATGGGCTTTACGATTTTTTTGGCGCCGGGTTTCTGGCCGCAAGTTTTTCGCCTTCGTAATAGGTGCTATGCAGATAGCGATCGAGCGCAAAACGTATCAGCACGCCGATGACCGCCGTAGTGGGAACGGCAATCAATACCCCGACAAAACCGAACAGCGCCGCGCCAGACAGCATGCCGAAAATAATCCATACCGGATGCAGCCCGACTTTTTTGCCTACCAGCCGGGGCGTGATGAAATAGCCTTCCGTAATCTGCCCGATGATAAATATGGCGAGCACCGCGCCGATATGCTCATAATTATCGAACTGGAAAAAGGCGACGGCAAGGCCGGTCGCCATACCGAGTATCAACCCGACATAGGGGAAAATCACCAGGAAGCCGGTCATGAGTCCGATGACGATGCCGAATTTAAGTCCGACCAGTGAGAGGGCCAGCGCATAATAGGTGCCGAGAATCAGGCAGACGGTGAGCTGCCCGCGCACGAAACCATCGAGCGTTTTTTCGATGATGACGATCTGGCTGTGAATGACGTCGGCATGCTGGCGCGGCAGAAGATTATTGAAGCGCCGCGTGACGGTTCTCCAGTCGCGTAGCAGATAAAACGCCACCACCGGCGTAATCAGTATCAGCGACAACACATGGACGAATCCCATGCCGGAATGGAACAAGCCGGTAATGAAGGCTTCCGCCAGCTTTACCATCACGCCGGAAAAATCCGCCACGGCGGATTTGACGCTGTCCATAGAAGCCAGCGGGAAATCGCCTAGCCAGTGAGAAATGACGGGCGTATATTTCTCCTGGAAATCGCCCATATAGCCGGGCAAAGCCGCAAGCAGCCCGGAAAGTTGAGTTGCGATAATCGGAATGATGAGTATAGAAAGCAGGATGAAGCTTAAGAAAAAACAGGCAGTAATGAGCGCCGTCGCCAGCCCGCGCGACACGCCGTTTTTTTCCATCCGGTTGGTGATGGGATCAAGCAGATACGCGATGCCGATACCCAGCACGAAGGGCAACAGGATGGATCGTATCAAGTAAATAAATACGAAAAACAAAACGGCGATAAAAAGCCAGAACAGCCAGCGTTTGTTATGTGTCTCCACGGTTTTAGTCACGCGATACTACCCAATATTTTTCGTTTTTAACTAAACGCAGGTTCTGCGCGGTGATGGCGTTGGCCAGCGAATCCGGCGAGCCGCGGTAATGTACGATAATATCCACCTGCTGCGGTGAGATGGCAAGCGTTTCCAGTCGGTCGATCATTGGCAGCGTGGAAAGCTTGGCGCGCAGCTGCGTCCATGAAGCAAGCGTCGATACGGTGGCGATCATCATGACGCTGTTGCGGTCGCCCCCATGGATGAGCTTCACGGTTTCGAGTTCCTCCGTTTTTTTATGCTGAAGATTTTCGACGATATCGCGGGCGGCGCGTATCATCAGCATATCCTTGGTTTCCTGAGGGTCGGCGCGGAAGGTAAGCAGGTTGACTTCATTTTGCGTGCGGTTCATCCGGTGCTTGGTAATGGTCAACACCATGTCGGGGACTTTGGTGAATTTGGCCTGCAATATCACGATATCGCTGACACCATAACGCACGGTGAGCGGTGCGAGCGTAGCATAATTGGCCGAGGCGAGGGTTTTAAGGTCGATCAGTGCTGAATCGTTGCTATCGCCGAACGGCACCACGATATCACCGGTAGTGGTTTCAAGCCCGACGTTTCTCCATGCGCCCAGCCATGGATTGCTTTCGTCCCACAGGATAGAGCTGCCGTCTTCTTCATAGGCGGGAATCACCAGGAACGAACCGGTGACGGCCGGCGCATCACCGCCGCCGGCGACGCGGCCCTTGCCGATGAGCGCGCTGATCTGGTCGCCATCGAACGTGACCATCAGCCGCGCGCGATAACGATTGCTCGACATTTTTTCCTCAAGCACCTCGGTGCCGCGTACCATGCCGCTTATTTTCTCGTTGTCAAGATTGGTGATGATGTCGCGCACCTGCTCGGGTGTGGTGAGTTTGCCGAGCAATTCCGCCAGCGCATCCGTCTGCGCTTTGCCCATAGCCTGGCTGCGCGCATCGGCGGCGTCCTTGCCATTGGCGTCGACTTCAACCTCACTGTTGACCAGCGCATCGCCCGCCCATGCCGCGCAGGGGAACAGGAGGCAAACCATGAGGATGACGTTTTTAATAATCCGCATCATAAAGCTTGAAAGACCGCAAAACTGTGGCATTACTCATACTGATTTATCACAAGAATCGCAATGGATAATACATGAGTGCGAGCTATAAGGAAGCGGGCGTCGATATCGATGCCGGGGACGCGCTGGTCGAGCGCATTAAACCCTTTGCCAAAGCCACGCGCCGCTTAGGCTCTATGGATGGGCTGGGCGGTTTTGGCGCGTTGTTCGACCTTAAAAAAACCGGTTATAAGGACCCGTTGCTCGTTTCCTCCACTGACGGCGTCGGCACCAAGCTCAAAATCGCGCAAGCCATGGGCAAGCACGATACGATCGGCATCGATCTCGTCGCCATGTGCGTAAACGATCTGGTGGTGCAAGGCGCCGAGCCGTTATTCTTCCTCGATTATTTCGCCACCGGAAAATTATCGGTGAATGTCGCCGCGCAAGTGATTAAGGGCATCGCCGATGGCTGCAAACAAGCCGGTTGCGCACTGGTCGGCGGCGAAACGGCGGAAATGCCTGGCATGTATGCGCCGGGAGAATATGACCTTGCCGGATTTTCGGTCGGCGCGGTTGAACGCAAGAAATTATTGCCGCTGACCGGCATTAAAGAAGGCGACGTACTATTAGGTCTGGCATCGAGCGGCGTCCATTCCAACGGTTTTTCGCTGGTGCGCCATATCATGGCGAAAGCAAAGCTGGATTATGCGTCCAAAGCACCGTTCGCCAAAAATAAACGCTTGGGCGATGTGTTGCTGGTTCCCACGCGCATTTATGTCAAAAGCTGCCTCAAAGCCATCCGCACCGTAAAAGGCATCAAGGCGCTGGCGCACATCACCGGCGGTGGCCTTACCGAAAATATCCCGCGCGTGTTGCCCAAGCCTTTGGCGGCGCGGATCGATAGCGATGCATGGGCGATGCCGCCCATCTTCAAATGGCTTCAGGAAACCGGTAATGTTGCCAACAGCGACATGCTACGCACCTTCAATTGCGGCATCGGCATGGTGCTGGTGGTCTCCAAATCTTCGGCGGCGGCAGCTATCACATTATTAGAGAAAGAAGGCGAAACGGTTTATCGCCTGGGTGAAATCGTCCCTCGCAAATCCAAAGCGGTGATAGTGAAGTGAAGAAAAAAATCGGCGTGCTCATCTCCGGCGGCGGCAGCAATTTGCAGGCGCTGATCGATGCCTGCGCGCAGGCGGAATTTCCCGCCGAAATCGTCACCGTTATTTCCAATAAGGAAAGCGCCTTGGGCCTCAACCGCGCCAGCAATGCCGGGATTCCGGCACATATCATCAACCACAAGGATTATAAAACCCGCGAGGCGTTCGACGAGGCGGTGCATGAATTATTGCTTCATCATAATGTCGAAATGGTCTGCCTTGCCGGGTTTATGCGCCTGCTGACGCCCGGCTGTGTGAGCAAGTGGAAAGATAAAATGATCAATATCCATCCGTCGCTGCTGCCGGCGTTTCCGGGTGTGCATGTACATGAGCAGGTGCTGGCGGCGGGCGTGCGCTTTTCCGGTTGCACGGTGCATTTCGTCTGTTCGGAAGTGGATTCCGGCCCGATCATCATCCAGGCCGCCGTGCCGGTTGCGCCCGCCGATACGGTTGAAACGCTGGCGGCGCGCGTACTGGAACAGGAACATCGCATCTACCCGCTGGCGCTACGCTGGCTGGCCGAGGGACGGCTTGCGATTAAAGACAAAACGGTGATAGTGAAAAATAGCAAGTCTGTGTCGGGCGCTTTAGTGAACCCTATTCATTAGCCGACAATCTCCACGCCGCTGAAGAAAAATGCAATTTCATTGGCGGCATTTTCCGGGCTGTCGGAACCGTGTACGGCATTCTCGCCGACATTGACGCCGAATTCTTTGCGGATGGTGCCGGGTGCGGCTTTGGCCGGATCGGTGGCGCCCATGAGTTCGCGGTTTTTGGCGACCGCATTTTCGCCTTCAAGTACCTGCACGACAACCGGGGCCGATACCATATATTCCACCAGTTCTTCATAAAACGGGCGTTCCTTATGCACGGCATAAAACTCGCGCGCCTGCAGGCGGGAAAGGCGCAGGCGTTTTTGCGCGACGATGCGCAGGCCGTTGCTCTCGAATACGGCGTTGATTTTCCCGGTCAGGTTGCGCGCGGTGGCGTCCGGTTTGATGATCGAGAAAGTGCGTTGTTTGGTCATGGATGTAATCCCTATGGTTAACGATATTTGCGGCTATATACGCATAAACCATGCCAAAAGCAACTGTACAAACAAAAGAAATTCACTATGGTAGCGAAAACAATCTTTGTGGGGGCATTCCCATGCGTTACGCCCTACTGTTCGGCCTTTTATTGCTCACTGCCTGTGCGGGTAACCTTCAGCGCCTCCATGATTTAAACCCGGCGGCGGATAATTTTAACTCGGCGCTGGCCAGCGAATATGCCTCCTATGCCGATTCCGAATCCGAGCAGGGACGTAAAGCGATGGCCGAACATTATGCGGGCAAGGGGCTCGATGCGCTGAAAGGCAAAAATGTTGAGCCGGAAGAACCGGATATGGCGTTATCGGCAGAAGATCAGCAGCAATTAGCAAAGGCGCGGGCGGCGCTCATGAACAGGCTGACTGACGATATCAAGCGTGTCGCACCGCAGAAGCTGGCGCGGGCGCAGCTGTTGTTCGATTGCTGGCAGCACCAGCTTTCCAAGGACTTGAATCAGGACAAAGCGCCCTGCGCCGAAGAATTCAAAGCGACCATGACTGAATTGCAGAAGGTTTCAGATTATTTTGCTTATAATCAGGAGGATATCTATGATATCAGCTTTACTGCTGATAGCGCCGTATTGTCTGATGAAGCGGGCACAATCCTTGAGGGTATCGCCGCCAAACTTAAGGATAAAAGCCATTATACCGTAGCGCTTGAAAGCCACGGCGATAATGATCTGGTGAGTAAGCGCCTGGCGGCTGTACGCAAGGCATTGGTGAGTAATGGGATTGCTTCCAAATATATACGTCTTACTAAAGAGGGCAGCGCTAATAAAGTGTTCCTGGATCATGAAACTACCGAGGAGCATAAGGACGAAGTGATCATCACGGTTAAAACCCGTCGTAAAATAAAGGATTGATATGTGGAAAAAGATCGCAACGCTGGCCGCTATTGCCTTGCTTACCGCGGGGTGCACGGGCGATAGCTTAGAAAAATTGCATCAGGCAACGCCCGCCGGAACGCCGTTTGAGAAGGCACTGGCCAAGCATTACGAGGATTTCGCCACCGAGACGCAAAAAAACTACAACTGGTCCGCCTCGGCGCATTTTGCCGAGAAGGGTTTGCAGGCGGCCCAGGGTAACGATGTCGCACCCGAAGATCCCAAGGATTGGGGACTGCCCAAAGCCGTCCTTTCCGATATGAATATCGCGCATGACAAGCTGATCGCCGTGCTGTCGCCCGCTGTTAAAAAAGCTGCGCCGGAACGTGCTGCCGATGCGCAGTTTTATTACGATTGCTGGCTGGAGCATCAGGCAAATAATACCGATGTCGCCACTTGCCGTGACGGTTTTTATGCCGCGCTCGACAAGCTGCACGGCAATGCGCCGATGGCGCAGGAATTATCGCCCATCGACCGGCCCGATTACATGGTGTTTTTTGAATGGGATAAAGCCAACCTGACGGCGGCGGACGACACAATCATGGATCAGCTCATCGCCGCGCTGGTAAAAAATAAAAATGACGATAGCGAAATTACGCTCGGCGGCCATACCGACACCACCGGCAGCGTCCGCTATAACCTGAAGCTTTCGCGCATCCGTGCCGAAACCGTGCGTGATCGGTTAGTCGCAGGCGGCATCAGCGAGGCGCGCATCAAAATTTTCGCTTACGGCAAATCCGACCCGCTGATCCAAACCGGTGACCAGGTCCGCGAACCGCGCAACCGGCGTGTGGAGATTTTTCTTGGTAAATAGATTATTGCTCGTGTAACGCCTGCTGCGTATGCTTGCGCAGCGGCGACAGCAGGTAGCCGATAATATGGCGTGAGCCGGTTTTGATTTCGGCGGTGACGGCCATGCCGGGCGTGAGGTTGACCATGCGTTCGTCGATATTCATCTGGGTTTGCGTAAGGGCGATGCGGGCGGCATAAACCAGCTCCTGCCCACTCGGTTCGCTGGTCTCGTTTTCGGCGCCGGTTTGTTTTTTCTCTTCCGATTTATCGTCCGGCTTATTGCGCATGATGGCGTCCTGCGACACCGAAATCACTTTACCGTGCAGCATGCCGTAGCGCGTAAAATTAAACGTATCGACTTTGACTTCGACATCCTGCCCATCATGCACGAAGCCGATATCGCGGTTCGATACCATCGCTTCGATCTCGATATGGCTGTCGGCGGGGACGATCGCCATCAACGTTTCCGCCGGCGTTACCACGCCGCCTTCGGTATGGATCGCCAGCTGCTGCACGGTGCCATCGACCGGGCTTTTGAGCGTCTGCAGGCGGAATTTCTGCGACGCCTGCAGCCATTGTTCATGCAAACTCGCCACTTTTTGCTCGGCTTCCGAAAGCTTATCCAGGTTGGTATGCTGGAATTCCGCTTCGGCCTGTTTGCGCTGCTCACGCAAAGACGCAACGCCCGCAGTCGCCTCGATCAGACGGCTTTTCTGCACTTCAAGTTCCTGCTTATGCTCAACCAGGTCCTGCTGGGTGGTGAGTGTATCGATCTTGGAACCATAGCCTTTGCCGGAAAGATACTGGTGCATTTTAGAACGCTCTTCGAGCAGCGGAATGGATTGGGTGAGTTTATCGATGGTGGAGGCGACGGCAGCGCGATTGCCTTCGTTCTGCGCGATCTGATTATCAAGCCCGGCGAGCTTGGCGCGGATTTCATCGACCTGGTTGAGCAACAGCGATTTTTGCGTCGCGACCTGCGATTCGGAGGCATCCTCCGGCGGAGAGAATTTCGATACCGGGTCTTCAAGCGATGCCAGCGCCGCCTTAAGCCGCGCAACATCGAGCTCGGCGGTGACATATTCCTCATGCAGGCGGTTGCGCTCGGCTTCGTTGATGGTGGAATCGATTTCGATCAGCACATCGCCCGCTTTGACCGCTTGCCCATCCTGCACATTAATTTTTTGCACAACGCCTGCTTCAAGCGGCTGGATGATTTTCGTCCGGCCCGTCGGCACGATTTTGCCCGGCGCGGTAGCGATAATATCGACCGATCCGATAATTGCCCATAACAGCGCAATGGTAAAAAACACGATGATGACCGAAGCCGTTGCGCGGCCGATCGGCGAGGGCGGCGTTTCCAGAATTTCCAGTGCTGCCGGATAAAATTCTACCTCCGGATCATTCTTATTGAACGAACGCACCCACGCCATGAAATGCACGCAGAACTGTTCGATGCGCGGCGCAAGGCGCGCCTGATACCACGCCGCTATTTCTTTGCAGCGCGGATGCGCCAGCCATTTTTCGCAATGCATTTTGCATTGTTCAAGCAAATGGAGCATTTTTTCGCGCATCGTCATGCTCCCTGCATCCGAAGCAGCGAGGCATAGCGGCCACCCGAACGCACCAGCTCGTCATGCGCGCCGTCTTCGATGATGCGGCCTCTTTCGATGGTGATGATGCGGTGGCAATGGCGCACCGCCGACAGCCGGTGGGCGATGATGATGACCGTGCGGCCTTGCACGATATGACGCATGTTTTCCTGAATGACGCGTTCGCTTTCATAATCCAGCGCGCTGGTTGCCTCATCGAAAATCAGGATGCGCGGATCGCCGATCAATGCGCGGGCGATGGCGATGCGTTGGCGCTGGCCGCCGGAAAGATTGGCGCCGCGCTCTTCGATAATGGTGTCATAGCCTTCCGGCAGTTCGAGAATGAAATCATGCGCCCCGGCCAGCCGCGCCGCTTCGATCACCTGTTCAGTCTGCACACTTGGATCGGCCAGGGCTATATTGTCGCGGATCGAGCGGTTGAACAGCACATTTTCCTGCATCACCACGCCGACCTGCCGGCGCAGCCACGACACATCCACCATCGCCAGATCGACGCCATCGACGAGGATGCGGCCGCTTTCCGGCAGGTATAAACGCTGCACCAGTTTAGCCAGTGTCGATTTGCCCGAACCCGATGGGCCGACGATGCCGATGACTTGTCCTTCGCCAATATCGAGACTCACGTCATGCAAAATTTCCGGTCCGTCGATCCGGTAGCGAAAGGTGACATGATCGAAAGCAATATTGCCCCGGATGGCCGGCAGCACCATGCGCCCCGGTGTATAAGCAGGCTCAGGCGGCGCATTTAAAATATCGCCCAGCCGTGCGACCGAAAGCCGTGCCTGATGGAAATCCTGCCAGAGCTGCGCCAGCCGCAATACCGGCTGCGATACGCGCCCGGCCAGCATGTTAAACGCCACCAGCTCGCCGACCGTCAGGTTGCCGTCTATCACCGCGCGCGCGCCGAAAAACAACACGGCGGCGGTCACTAATTTACTGACAAGCTGCACGCCCTGGCTCGCCCAGTTGGCGATATTCTGCACGCGAAAACTCGATTGCACGTAACCGGAAAGTTGTTCTTCCCAGCGCCGCTGCATCTGCGGTTCAACGGCCATGCTTTTAAGCGTTTCGATGCCGGTGATGCTCTCGACCAGGAACGATTGATTCTCCGCGCCGCGATTGAATTTTTCATTGAGCCGATGGCGAAAGAGGGGGGTGACCCCGGCGGAAATGGCGACATAAAACGGAAACGATGCAATCACCATTAGCGTCAGGAATACGGAGTAATAGGCCATCACCGCCAGAAATACGAAGGTAAAGAATAAATCGATCACCAGCGTCAGCGCCGAGCTCGTAATAAAGTTACGGATATTTTCCAGCTCGCGCACGCGCGCCACGCTGTCGCCGACGCGTCGCGACTCGAAATAAGCGATGGGCAGCGCGATAAGTTGCTTGAAAAGCCGCGCGCCGAGCTCGACATCGATGCGGTTGGTGGTATGCGAAAACACATAGGTGCGCAGCGCCGTTAGCAGACTTTCAAAAATCGCAACGGTTACGAGTCCGATAATCAGCACATCAAGCGTCGACATGCCGCGATGCACGAGCACCTTGTCGATCACCACCTGGAAAAATAGCGGCGAAATCAGCGCGAACAGCTGGATAAAAAACGAGGCGATCAACACTTCGCCGAGCAGGCGGCGGTATTTGCTCATCGCCTGCAAAAACCACATCACATCGAAATGGCGCATCAGTTCGCTCACGCTGGCGCGGCGGGCGATTAAGATAAGCTGGCCGTTCCACTGGGCTTCCAGCTCTGCTGGCGTCAACAATTCCGGATGCGGAACCACCGGATCCTGTATCAGGATTTTGTCGCTTTCGAGTTTGCCGAGAATAAAAAACGTGCCGTCTTTGCGCTCGGCAATCGCCGGCAACACCGTTTTCTCCAGGCGCTTTACGCTGCTTTGAACGGTGCGTGCCTTAAGCTGGAATTGCTTGGCCGAGCGCAGCATGCCAGTCGTATCGAACGTGGCGCCCCCTAATTGATGCTTCAGCTGATGCTCATCCACCGCGACGCCAAGAAAGCGCAACAGCAGCACGAAAGAATGCAGTCCTGTGTCGATATTTTCTTTGGAAGGCTGCGTATATTCAAGCAACATGCATACACTCTTGTTATTCCGTGATATCCAGCCCGGCCCAGCTATTACGCGCTTTATCGTAATTAATGGTCGGATCGTAAAGCTTGACGGGCAGATGCAGCGATTTTGCTGTCAGCATGCCGAGCGCTGCTTTTACTTCAAGGATCGCCACCGCTTCGTCATGCACGGCTTTAACAAAACTGGTTCTGGCATTGAGCAATTCCTGTTCGGCGTTGAGTATATCGAGCGTGGTGCGTGTGCCGACTTTGGCCTCCTCTTTGACACCATAAAGAGCCTGATCGGAGGCGTCCATCGCTTCTTTGTCGCCGCTAATCGCGGCGCGCGCTGTCACCAGCGTCTGCCAGGCGGTGCGCACCGCTTCCTCCGTTTTATTGCGCGCATCGCGCAGTTCCATATCGCGCTGGGTCACCGTCTGCTTGGCGGCGCGCGCTTTGGAATAATCGGAGCCGGAGCGGTAAAGCGGAATGGTCAGCTTTGCCATGATGGAATAATTATCCTGTTGCTGCGGAATTTCGAGATTTTCATTCTTACCGCGGTTGGCGCTGCCGACGATATTGACTTCCGGCAACAAACTGCCCTCGGCAACCGTTACATCCGAGCGCGCCGACTCCTGATTATAATTGGCGGCAATCACATTGGGATTGTTATCTTGCGCCATGGCGATCGCATCTTCCATGGTGGCCGGTTGTTCCAGTATCAGTTTCGGCGCTTTCAATATGCCGGGCATCTGCCCGACGAGGCGCGAAAACGTCACGCGTTTATTCGATAATTCGTTTTCCGCCTGAATCCTCGCCACTTGCGCCACTTTATAGCGCGAATCCGCCTGGCTCACATCGGTCTTTTTCAATTCGCCGATGCGGAGGCGGTCGCGCGTAATAGTGAGCTCTTTTTTCAGATCCGCTTCATTTTTCTGGTTGATTTGCACGAGGTCTTGCGCCTGCACCACGTCGAGATAGGCTTTGGCGGCATCGAGTAAAAGCTGCTGTTCTGCCTGGGTGAGCGCCGCCTGCCCGGCCTTGGCCGCCGCTTTTGCGGAATCCACGCTGCCCGATGTGCGAAAACCGCGAAACACCGGTTGCGTCACATTGACGCCGGCATCGCGGGGTTTGAGAATGGTATCGCCGGAGAAAATCCCGCCGTTATCCACTTTCTCCCAGTTTTTCCCCGCTTCGCCGGTAGCGTCAATGCTGGGCCGGTAATTGCTCAGCGCCTGTGAGATTTGTTCATCGGTGGCGCGCAGTTTAGCACGCTGGGCATCGAGTCCGGGATCGTGTTGATAAGCAAGAGCCAGCGCTTCCTCGAGTGTATTGATCTCGGCCACGGCGGGGGCCGGAAAAATAAATAAAAAGAGCAATAAGAAAGGAGGCTTCATGGAAGGCCATTCGTTAATAATTACTGCCAAGGAGTTAACTAATAACGTATTTTGAAGTAATTAACAACCATTAATTTATTTAAAATTCATTATAACGGCAGCGATAAAAATCGCATGATAGTAATTCAACTATCTGTTTTATAAATGAATAATTCTAAAATGTGGAATCGGACGATGAGGAGGTATCATCATTCTCAACAGGGGCATAATAATAATTGCTATAGGAAATTTTATCGTAATTATTACTTGGGCTTCCAACGTAAGTAGTAGTTCCGGAAGAAGGTTTATAGGCGGGGAAGATGGGTGTAAGAGATATTGGTAAATTTACAGTCACATTTGTCGGCGGCGGCGTGTAATGGTTAGCGAAGCTGTATGTCACTGTATTGGGAATATATACGGTATTATTCCCTGGTGCGGAAGTGACGTTAAATGTTCCGTAATTATCGATGATATTGTAGTTCCCCAGTCGGTTGCTGGCATCCGTTAAGTTCGCAGTGATGGAGTAGCTGCCGACATTGCCGCTATAGGAAGCCGGAGCATAGGTCCCCGAAACCAATGAACTGTCGTAAGCGGTGAGGCCATTGAGGGATCCGGTAAAATTCGGGTCGGTAGTACCGTATATCTTATTCCTGGTATCGGTGGTTACGGTGAGGTCTGCCTTGTTGATGGTCAGGTTGGCCGGTGTATAGGTTATATTATAGTTACCGCCGGCAGCGAGCGTGCTCTGTGTGATGATGTAATTGCCTACATCGCTGTTAAGTCCGGCCGGAGTGCCGAGATTGCCGCTGAATACGATAGACGTATCGCCATTCACCAAACCGCTATAGTTATAGGTGAGCGCCGGATTTGCAGTGCCGTAGGTCTTGCTCTTAGCATCGGCGGCAACAATGAGACCTGCCTTATCAACGGTTAGCGTTCCATAATTATCGGTGATAGCATAGTTTCCAAGACGGTTGCTGGCATCGGTGAGCGTTGCGGCGATGGCGTAGCTGCCTGCATTGCCTGCATATCCGGTCGGTGCATAGGTGCCTGTGACTAAGGAACTATCGTAAGCGGTAAGACCGGTAAGTGAGCCGATAAAGACCGGATCGGCAGCGCCGTAGGTTTTTGTCTTATCCGCTGTGGCGACGGTGAGTGAAGCCTGATTGATGGTCAGGTTAGCTGGAGTATAGGTAATGTTGTAGTTTCCACCGGCGGTGAGCGTACTCTGGGTAATACTGTAAGCGCCGACGTCGCTGTTAAGCCCTGCCGCAGTGGCAAGGCCGCCGCTGAATACGCTTGAGGTATCGCTGTTGACGAGGCCGCTATAGGTATAAGTGAGCGCCGGATTCGCATCGCCATAAGTTTTGCTCTTGGCAGTGGCGTTGACCGTAAGCGCTGCCTGGTTGATGGTCAGGTTCGCCGGGTTGTAGGTGATGCTATAGTTG
>Ga0207107_1108_pt1 | contig 19897 bp, 13 predicted proteins | sample Alteio_BWMinHeat_75_FD_153555 | JGI IMG/M metagenome (GOLD analysis project Ga0207107, IMG submission 153555) | Enriched cells from forest soil in Barre Woods Harvard Forest LTER site, Petersham, Massachusetts, United States -... | ecosystem: Environmental > Terrestrial > Soil > Temperate forest >... | reverse complement strand
GGCGCACAATAAATTATAGCCTGAATTATCCCTGCAGATCTGGACTGCCGAGTTTTCATCAATAATCGTTTTCAATACCTCGAAAGCAACCGGCTTTGTCAGATAGCCAATCGCTCCAAGCTCTTTAGCCCTTTGCATATCCTTGTCGTAGGTGGATCCGGTGCACATCACTACCGGAATCTGCCGAAGCGTTTTATCGGCCCGGATTCGTTCGAGCAATTCGAACCCGTCCATTTCCGGCATGTTGATGTCAACCAGCATCAGATCCATTTTCTCCCCTTGCTTCGCCTTGTCATTAAGCAGATCAAGCGCTTCCTCACCATTAGCCGCCACAAAAAAATTACAGCGCAACTTTGGGGAGTCGATGAGCCGGTGCTGGGTTATTTCCACATCGGCATGACTGTCATCCACCAGCATCATATTCGCAAGCGACTTACCCGAGCCTCCGCCGGCTGCGCTCGCAGGGGCGGGCTTCCGCTCTGCGGGAGGGCCGCCATCGGACTGCGCAGGCGCCTTGGACAAAGTGAAAAAGAAGGTCGTACCCATGCCCGGTTTCGATTCACACCATATCCTGCCGCCATGGGATTCCACTATCTTCTTGCAGGTGGCGAGTCCCAGCCCTGCGCCTTTGCTCTCGCGGTGCGACAGCCGTTTGAACGGCTCAAAAATTTTCTGGAAATAGGCCTCCTCGATGCCCGGGCCATTATCCCTGACGCCGAACAGCCAGTGATCCCCCTGCTCCCTGGCTGACACGTGGATTTCAATTGCCTTCCCGCCGTGGTTTATCGCATTGCTGATGAGGTTCTGGAGTACCTGCATGAGTTGCGGGCGGTTCGCATATACACGTGGCAAGGGTACATCGCTTGAAATAACCACGCCGTTTTCTTCAATAAGCTTGCCGAGATTCTCCTTCACCCCATTCAGCACTGCGCCTGCGTCACAGGTTTCCCTGGCTACCTGCGCCGGATCGTCCAGCCGGGTATAATGAAACACGGTGTCGATGAGCATGTGCATACGGTCAGCGGCGTCCTGAATATGCTTGAAATGGCCTTTGGCCTTGCCGGAGAAAGATTCGTTCAGGGCAAGCAGTTCCACAAACGAGCGTATCGTCCGTATCGGTTCCTTGAGATCGTGGGCCAGCGCGTGGGTAAAGACCTCGAGCGACGTGCGCTGCTCATAGATCCGCTTCTGCATGATGCAATGCTCCATGGCCATCCAGACGACGTGATCAAGAATTTCCGGGGTGATGGCCGATTTGGAAATATAGTTCTGCGCGCCTTCCTGCATCGCGCTAACGGCCACGTTCTCATTACCCTGGCCGGTCAGCATCACGACAGGAATAAAAGGATGCTTTCCGCGTATGCGTTTCAGCACCTCGATGCCGTTATAACCGGGCAGCGAATAATCGAGCAGCACGCATGCCGGCTGCTTTTCCTCGAGTTGCCGGAATCCGTCTTCGCCATCGCTGGCTTCGGACACGCTGTAATTTCTGTCCGTCACTTTTTTCAGGCTCCGGCGGTACAGCAGACGATCGTCCTCGCTGTCGTCAATGATAAGTATCCAGATTGCTTCATCCATTTCCATTCTCCTTGGGCAGCAATGCGATCTCAAACCAGTATTCCTTGAGACGCTTGATGGCCTCTATCAATCCGTCAAAGCTCACCGGTTTCTGTACATAGGTATTGGCGCCAATCCGGTAGCAGGCTTCGATGTCCCGCTCATCGTTCGATGTGGTGAGCACAATGACCGGTATTTTCTTGAGTGTGGCATTTTCTTTTATCTGCTGCAGCGTCTTGCGCCCGTCGAGGCCCGGCATATTCAAATCAAGAAGGATGAGTCCCGGCATTGGATTGGTTTTATCTTTGTGAGCCCCGCTATGCTTGAGAAAGTCGAGCGCTTCCTGGCCTGATTTGCACCAGAAGACGGGATTATGGAAATTTGTCTTTTTTAAAGCGCGGATGGTGGCTTCATAATCATCCTCACTGTCTTCTATTATCAGGATGGATTGTGTTTGCCTGGGATGGGGACTCATATGCTTTTCCTTCCTTGTTTAAGATAGCCTTTTTTCGGGTTTTTTTCACGTGTCTTTTGGCAGTAGCGCAAATTCAAACCAATACTCTTTCAACCGTTTGATGGCTGCTATAAGCCCATCAAAATCAACCGGTTTTTGAATGAATGTATTCGCACCCAGCCTGTAACACGCCTCAATGTCGCGATCATCGCCGGAAGTGGTCAGAATCACCACAGGAATGTGTTTAAGCTCCTCGTGCTGCTTGATGATTTCAAGTGTTTTGCGGCCGTCGACCCCCGGCATATTCAAATCAAGCAGGATAATGCCGGGTATGGGGCTGGGGCCTGACTGCAGGTAGCGGAGCGCTTCCTCACCGGAATATACATGCTTGATAGGATTGTGCAGATTGGCTGCCTTGAAGGCGCGTTTGACTGCCTCAAAATCGTCATCGCTATCCTCCACTATTAAAATGGGCTGCGATTCATTCAGTGGCATCCGGGTCATATCACTCCCCGCTCAATGTAAAATAGAAAGTGGTTCCTTTACCCGGCTCGGACTCCAGCCAGATCTTCCCGGCGTGGCGCTCGACGATTTTCTTCACGAACGTCAGTCCGACGCCCGTTCCTTCTTCCGGCGAATCCTTATCGCTTTGCAGGCGTTTGAAAATGCGGAAAATCTCATCGTAAAATCCTGATTCTATCCCCCTGCCGGTATCCTTGACGTAAAATACGTCTTTGAGGGCCTTGCCCTTTGGGGCTTCGTGCGTAGCCAGAAATCCGATCTCGACTATTTTCTCGGGACTATCATTGTATTTAATCGCGTTGGTGATGAGATTCCTGAACGCCTCGGTTACGCGCAGCTTATCGCATGTCACTGTCGGCAGGGCCTTGGGAACGGTAATGCGGGCATGGCGTTCGTTCAGAAACACGTCCAGCGTGCTTTCAATATCACGGATGACCTCGTTGATGTCGGTGGCCTGAATCGCCAGTTCCTGCCGCCCAAGGCGGGAAAAATAGAGCAGATCGTTAACCAGCCTTTCCATGCGCTGGCTTAGGTAGGACAGGCGATTCAGCCGTGATACGCTGTCGGCGTCGAGCTTGTCCTGATTATCCTCGAGCAGAAAGCGTGAGTGATTGTGAAGGCCGCGCAAAGGCTCTTTCAAGTCGTGCGAGGCGATATAGGCAAAGTCATCGAGTTCCTTGTTGCTGAGTTCGAGTGCGTTTGTGTAATGCAGCAGCTTTGTTTCCGCTTCTTTGCGCATCGTGATGTCGCGGATGATGCCGGAAAAATGCTTTCCGTCCTCCAACTCAAAGGCGCTGATCGATAGATCCATCGGGAAGACGGAACCGTCCTTGCGCTTGGCGCTTACCTCGCGCCCCGCCGTACCGATGATCTTGGCAACGCCGGTTTCGCGGTAACGGGAGAGATAGCCATCATGTTCGCTATGGTACGGCTCGGGCATCAGTATCTTGATGTTGCACCCGACCACTTCGTCGGCACGGTAACCGAAGATGCGCTCGCAGGCCGGATTGAAGCTTTCCACATTGCCGCGCGCGTCTATGGTGATGAGACCGTCCAGCGCATGATCCACCACCGCGCGCAATTTATTTTCGCTGATCTGGCGGGCAAGGTCGGCTTGCCGTTGCTCTGCTTCCGCCTCTTTACGTGCAGTGATGTCGCGGATCATACCAACGAACGCCTTCTCATTGCCGATATTGAATGCGTTGATTCCCAGCTCCATGGGGAAAACCGAGCCGTCCTTGCGCTTCGCGGTGACCTCGCGCCCGATGCCGATGATTTTGGCTTTACCGGTTGCGAGATAATTCCCAACATAACTATCATGCTCGCCGTGATACGGTTCCGGCATCAGCATTTTGACGTTCTGGCCTATGACTTCTTCCGCCTTATAGCCGAAGATACGCTCGGCGCTCGCATTGAAACTCTGGATAATGGCCTTGCTGTTAATGGTGATGAGCCCGTCCAGCACCGTATCGAATACGGTCTTCAGGCGGGCGGCACCGTCCTTGATTTCCTGCTCCGCCTCCTTGCGCTCGGTAACGTCGTTCAATGAGCCCACGAATTCGCGGACCGATCCGTCCGCGGCAAGCAACGCCACTCCCCTGACCTCCACATGCACATAATGTCCATCGCGTGAGCGCAGACGGTAATCCATCTCGAAATTCTTGTGTTCGGCCAACGCGCTTTCCCAGATTTTCTTCACGCGATCGCGATCGTCGGGATGGACTACTTCCAGCCATCCGAACGTGGCGATATCGCCGGCAGGCTGCCCGGTCGTCGTCTCCCACCACTCCCATAAGGGTGACATTTCCTCCAGTGCGCCCTCTTTCCAGATCCATATGACCTGAGAGCTCGCCCCCACCAGCGCCCGGTAGCGTTCCTGGCTTTCCTGTATCTTTCGTTCTGCCTCTTTGCGCGCTGTGATGTTGTGGATTATCTTGGAAGCGCCGATAACCTTTCCCGAAGCATCACGAATGAGTGATACAGTGAGTGAAACGTCGATATCCTTCCCGTTTTTATGCTTGCGAACGGTTTCATAATGCTCCACATATTTACCCTCATTAAGCAGGGCCGTAATGTGTCCTTCTTCCCCTCCCCTATGCGGGGGGATGATCAGGTCAATAGGCTGGCCAATGGCCTCAGCAGCGCTGTAACCAAACAAGTGTTCCGCACCAAGATTCCAGGAAGAGATGATCCCATCGGGTGATTTGCTGAGTATGGCATCGTCGGAGGATTCGACGATAGCCGCCAGGAGGGCATTGGCTTTCTGGGCATTTTTGACTTCCTCAGCGTTTTTCTGAAACACGTGCAACACATGGGCTAACTGCCCGATTTCGTCCTGCCGGTTCTGGAACAGGGGCGCCAGCGATACGGGCTTTCCCTCTGTCGCGCTGATGAGCGCGCTGATCATGCCATGGATAGGAAAGATCACGCGGCGGCTGATGGTGCGGAAACTGTAGAAGCAGAGGACAATCGCAGAAAGCAGGAGCAGCATATCGGCAACAATCTTCCGCCGCGCCTTTGCTTCCAGAGCATCCATGTAACCGCGCGCCTGTTTCAGCGCTTCGGTTTTGAGCGCATATAGCGAGTCAGTCGCCTGGGTCGCGAGCTCCAGCCAGAAATCGACGGTGATGGGATAGGAAGTGCCGTGATGCTGAGTCCTGGGGGTATAAAAGATATCCCGCGTCATATCGTAAATAGTGAAATAATGGCTTTTCGCATCATTAAAATAGGGTGATATGGCCGGGGCAAGCTCACCCTGATCGGCGATGATGGCGCTGATGTTCCAGCCCAGATCCACTGCGCCCTCCCACTGCAGCAACTGCGCCTGTTCCTGCGGCGTCGGATCGGTGTTTTCCACTAGCAGCCGTCCGATAAGCGAGCGCTCCCGGCCGGAATATTCCACGATGACGCCAAGGAAATGCTTAAAGCGCATATGCAGGGTTACGATGGGATCGATGTCGGCGAAATGTTTCATGAACTTCATCCACAGATCCTGCGTCTGCAGAATTGTCGCCGTGGCCTGCGTAAACCAACGTTCTGACAAGGCGTGATCGCGCGCCTGCGGGGGCTGGGCAACGGCCTTATCGATCTGGCGGCGCAGTTCCCGCAGATCGGAAATTTGCTTTTCAGTTTTCTTTAACTGATCGTCAATTTCGGAAAAGTCGTATGCCTTAACTGTCTGGAGAGTTGTCCGCAACGTCTCATCCGCCTGCCTGCGGCTGTCTTTCAACTGCGGAGTGAGACTGTCGATAGTCGCCTTGTCCGTCGCATACATCATGGAGTAGGAAACATCCCGTTCCTCGGATAGTTTTTCCGTCGCGTCAAACAGCTGATCGCTTAAGAGCGTTGCCTCTTTAAGTGACTCAATCCCCGCGAGGCGTTGCCATTGCGTGTAGATCTCCCTCAGCACAAGCAATGCAATCAGCAAAGTCAGCGATCCCACGGTCAAGAGGAGAATGTTGCGGATGGATAATTGCTGACGGCGCATGTCTTACTGCCCCTCTCCCTGCGAGGAGGGATGGACGACGGTCACCAGCTTCAGCAACCGTTCCCCCACACGCAGATGCGCTGCAGTTATTGCATCTATGTTCAGCGCCACGCTGATATGATCGTTTTTCCGGCCGAATTCAATCATACCGCCAGACCCGGCAAACGTGTCAAAATCGCTGACAGTCAGCACAGGCTTGTCTGCAAGGAATTTCCGCAACTCCGGCCAATGCTCTCTCTCGTCGGAGTTCACAAACAGAAGCTGGCAGGTACCTGTTCCGTCCACAGTGTGAACCGTGCGGAGTGAAATATCATGCTGATTGACGCTGCGCCCGGCTATGGGCTGTAAATAGCCGCTAAATGGGTCCTCACCGTAAATGCATACCGTCATGGAGGAGGGTATGACCGGCCATTCGGTATATTTAAGAAAATTATAGAGCAGCCCCGCCTTGATTTCCTGCTCCTGCAGCTCAAGGTTTTCCGCTATGCATGGCCCAGCCATGAGCCCCGCCAGCAACAGAAATGCTATTCCGCCCAAAAACCTCCGGATCAGTACCTCCATGTAAGATTACCAAAGACGCTGCGTGGAATCTCAGCAGCATTGGCATCTGTTGGTGAGCTGAACTCCCGATGTTCCGCCTGCAACAGGTTCTGGCCCACCAAGCTGAATTGCAATCCGTTCATAATCCGCCAGCTGTAGCGCGTGTCCAGCCGCCAGTAGGTATGCACGTCAAAACCAGGCAGAGTATCGACATAATAAAGCGTTGTATCAAGCGCAGTATCATGGGGCAAATCCCAGCGTGAACTGATATTGAACTGGTGTGTCGGGGACTGAATATCTGCCTGTTGCGAGGCAATAGCAGCCGTGCTCGGTGGGCCGTGCATATCGATTTCCAGCAGGCTGTAGGATGCCGACAGTTTCAGCGTTTTCATGACGCGCCAGTCGGCGGTGACTTCTATGCCGTGCGTCTCCCCGGACGTACTGTTGGTAAAATCGAAAGGCAGGATAAGATGCAACGGGCTGAACCCTATACCAAAGGGCAGGAGGCCGTTCGTTGAGAGATTACTGTAATCGTTATAAAATGCTGTGATATCAGCTGAAAGAGCGGGTGTAACCTGACGGCGATAACCAATCTCGTAGGCAGTCAGATCCTCGTTGCCGAAACCAGGGTTGGCGCGCAATATGAGACTGACCGGAATGGGCAGCGCAATCGAAGGTGGAATGGTCGCTTCGCTGATCGTCAGGTCATGCTCAAGCCTGCTGGGAGTACGCACGGCACGGGAGACGGACGCCCACGCCATCTGCCTGTCATCGGGCTGCCACTGCAGACGGGCATCCGGCTCGACTGCGTATCCCGTATAATCATTGTGCTCGAACTTGGAGCCGAGGGTCAGAAACCACGTTTTGGGAATGAGCGTTATTTTGTCCTGTACAAACCCGCTGATAAGCTGCGTGCCTTCATAGGCGTGAGGAAAGGACACGAAAGATGATGAGCCATCGAGGTTGTCGGCGCTGTAGCGGTAGTCGGCACCCAGAATAATTTTATTCCGCCACCATGAGGGCAAATCATACTGCGCCTCCGCATCGAACGTGGTACGCCGGTCGTTAACTATCTCCTGTTCCTGCGATTCATAATCCACATAACTCTGCAGCATGAAGCTGGAATCGCCGGAAAGCTTCCGGGTCCAGCGGCCGAGGACGTTGGCGCCATGTTCGCGCAGGCTTTCCACCTGGGTTAGCCCAAAAGGTGAAACCAGCAATGGTGTCGTGCGGAAGTCGCTGCTGCTATTGTTATAGACATCTCCCTGCAGGGTATAGCTGTCGTCAGATGGGCCGCCGAGATCGGCGCGGAATCCGGCGCGTGCTTCGGCGAGGCCGTCATGGGCATCGGCATCTGTCGGCGTTTTGTCGTCATGCTCGCTTCTGTATTTGCCGTAGATGCGGAAATAGCCGTCATCGCCGATCTTGCCGCCATAGCGCTCTTCCACCGTACCACGCTCCTGGTTGCCCGCAGTGAGGCTTGCCAGGTTACCCTGGGTATCCTTGGCATCTTTGGTAATGATATTAATAACCCCGTTGACGGCGTTTGCTCCCCACAGGCTGGCGCCCGGCCCCCGGATAACCTCGATGCGTTCAATATCTTCCAGCACCATGTCCTGTGCATCCCAGTGCACACCGGAAAACAGCGGATCGTAAACGGTCCTGCCATCAACCAGTACCAGCAGTTTATCGGCGAGCGCGCTGTTGAAGCCCCGGACGCTGACAGCCCAGCTATTCGCATTGATTTGCGCAACCTGCACCCCCGGGACCAGCCGCAGGGCCTCCGGCACGGAGGTAGCTCCCGACCGTATGATATCCTCGTTGCTCAGTACGAATATAGCGGCGGGCGCATCCAGCACTTTTTCTGGAGATTTGGAGACGGATGTCACCGTTGCGTCAAGCAGCTGCTCGGGGGAAAGCGCAAAATTATCAACGGATTCCGCAGCCCGGGCGTTCAGAGCACCCAGCAGGCTCCCCATTGAAAGCAATAAAGCGAGTGCGTGATTCCTGCCGCAGCCTGCTGATAGCGCCGCTTGTGTCGATATTTTCTGCAACAATCGGAGCATTTAATTCATGCACTTCATTTATCTATACAAATGGCATAAAATAATCATTATGGTCGCACAACCACCAATTGCAGCATCGATTTAGAAATTTACCGACAGTTACATAAATGATAACAATGGTCCTTAGAGTTCCAAACCTCCATGAGCCTTCACAACTTCAAGGAATTTTTTGGTTGGAAACGTTATGAGCCTGCCCGCACTCAAAGAGTCTCCGGTTTCCCCGATCAATATTCTTCTCATAGAAGATAATGTCGGTGATGTAGAACTGACTGTAGCGGCCTTCGAGGAACTGAACATCATCCATAATTTCCATAATGTACGCGATGGTCAGGAAGCGCTGGAGTTCCTGCACAAGGAGGGGACTCATGCGCAGGCGATACGGCCCGATCTCATATTGCTTGACCTGAACCTTCCCAAAAAGAACGGCTGGGAAATCCTCCATAATATCAAGCAGGACTCCGCATTAAAGGCCATTCCCGTCATCGTGCTAACCAATTCGAGGGATGATAAGGATGTCGTCATGTGCTACATGCTGCACGCCAATTGCTATATCGTTAAACCTCTGGGGTTCCGTGAGTTTGTAAGCGCCATACAGTCGATTGAAAATTTCTGGCTGCATGTGGCAGTCAGGCTGCCCTAGGCGCCCATTTCCTGAGCATCTCGGTCACCTGCTGCGGCTTGAAAGGTTTATTCAGGTAATCGTTCATGCCCGCCCGCAGGCATTTTTCGCGGTCACCCACCATCGCATCCGCGGTGAGCGCAACAATCACAACGTCGTGGAAGGGATTATCCTTCATCCTGCGGATACAATTCGTGGCTTCAAATCCATCCATTTCCGGCATGTGGCAATCCATAAACACCAAATCGCAATGTTGCTTGAACAGGGTTTCCACCGCTTCCCTGCCGTTCATCGCGGCAAATACCTCGCATCCGTGCTTCTCCAAGATTTTCCGGATGAGCAGGAGGTTTACTTTCATATCGTCCGCTACCAGCACGCGGGTACCGATAAACATATCGGACTGGATGGTACTGACCCTGGTTTCCGATCGCATCATGCTTTTGAGCACATGCCGCGTCAGCAGCCGCAGCTTTGTATTTTTCTGTTTCGCATCCCATAATACCTGCAGGCCCAGCTTGAGCAGATCGGGATAATAGGGTTTCACGAAATAGCCTGAATAGCCCATCTCCTGCAGGTTAATGCTCGTCACCAGTTGCGGGGTTACGCAGGTCATGCAGACGATTGCGTCCAGCGGGATGGTTGAAGAACGTATCCATTCTCCAATCTGCAGGCTGTTATTATTGCCCACATAATAATTGACCATCACAAAACGATAAGGTTTGCCGGCACGCACGGCATCCACCATCATGGGTATTACCTTCTCTGGAAGTGTGCAGCGCTCGCTTTCCATATTCCACGCTTCAAAATACTTGTGCAGTATGTCACCGTTCACCCGGGAATTATCCACTATCAACGCACGCAACCCGGTGAGATCGCAATCGGGAATCTGGGTGCCCGAAGTGGGCGCTACCTGCTTGCCGGATGCCAAATCAATGTCAAAATGGAAAACGGACCCCTTGCCCTGCTCGCTCCTTACGCCGATGGTACCGCCCATCATGCCCACCAGCCTGTTGCAAATTGTAAGGCCAAGCCCGGTGCCGCCAAACTTCCGCGTTGTGGACTCATCGGCCTGCGAGAACTTGTCAAATACGTGGATAAGTTTACCTTCCGGGATGCCGATGCCCGTATCTTCGACTTCAAAATGGAAGCGATGCTTTCCCTCCGCTTCCTCCTGACAGATCACGCGTATCAGCACGTAGCCTTTTTCCGTAAATTTGATAGCATTGCCGGCGAGGTTAAGGAGAATCTGGCGCAGGCGCACCGGGTCGCCTGCGACGTAGCGCGGAAGCCCCGGCGCAAAGCATACAAGCAACTCAATGTTCTTTTCCTGCGTACGGAATTCGAGGAGATCGGTGACTTCCATCACGGTGGTATGCAAATCAAAATTCACTGACTCCAGCACCAGTTTGCCGGCCTCCATTTTCGAGAAATCAAGAATATCATTGATGATTTCCAGAAGGCTATCGCCCGATTTTTTTATGATCTCTCCCCATGAACGCTGCTCCGGATTAAGTTCCGTATCCAGCAAAAGGCCCGTCATGCCCAGCACTCCATTCATGGGCGTGCGGATTTCATGGCTCATATTGGCAAGAAAATCCGATTTTGCCTGATTGGCTGCTTCCGCATGATCGCGCGCCTGCTGGAGCGCCTCTATGATTGGGCGCTGCCTGCCTTCAATATGACGCACCAGATCGTTCTGCATGATCTGGAACGCCTTGAGAAGAGCAATAAATTCCTTGCTGCCTTTCATTTCGATTGCATTGTCGAAATGTCCCTGTGCAATGCTTTGCGATATGCCGATGCAGCGGCGAATCGGCCTTGTGATGGACACATAAAGATAAAGACCGAATAGCAGCGCCATTATGACGGCCGCTATGCCGGTCTCCACCAGCAGCCTGTTGGATCGGTCGATGACATCCCGTGCGTGAAGCACGTAATCGAACCCGGCTGAAAATTCACTTTCAATCAGTTGATCGGACACTTTTTCCATATCCGCCAGAAGCTTTTCAAGGCCTTTACTGTCATTCCGTGCGGACTCGTCACGGATCTGCTGCAGGAGGGCCTGAAGTTTAAGCAGATAGGGGCGCGAGCTTTCCGACACCAGACGCTCCTTCACCACCTGCAAATCGTTTTCAATATCATCAAAATGAGAATTGACTTTGTCTTTCCCGCCTGTTCCTGCTTTCAACTCCCGCATGAGTCCATTCAGATTCACCAGCGCGTCACGCGCATAATTGCTCGACATCAGGGGGTGATCATAAATGGTCTGCACCGCGTTCGAGGATTGCTCGATCAACGAATAGGAATATACCAGTATGCCTGCCAATGCCCCTAGATTGAGGGCAAGAATAGCGACGATCTTCGTTTTCAGAGACAGCTGCATTCGTATATACTTTAGCGATATAATAACTGTTCAAAGTACGACCGGAGGTAGAATAACGGATATATGTTTACAATTTGTTAACATCCCTGCCCTATGATGCCGCTGAATGTTTTCGCTGGCATAAATCGCCTGCAGGTGTGTGAGAATGAGACAAACTTTAAGTGCGCGCTTTGTGGCAGCCGCGGGTATTGCGGCCTGGGTCATCTTTGCCTACGCATTTGCCTCCAGTGCCGGGAAGGATGGGCCGGCAGAGATAACAGCGGCCATGAAAGCACTGTACAATCGCCCGGACAGCATTCCTTACCCCAAGGACAATCCTTATTCCGAAGCCAAGGCGAATCTCGGCAAAACATTGTTTTTTGAAACACGGCTGTCACGCTCGCAGGTGATGTCCTGCGCCACCTGCCATAATCCCGGTTTTGATTGGACCGACGGAAATCCCAAAGGCGTTGGCGATTATCACAAGACTTTGCCGCGTAAGGTCCCCACACTTTTCAATCTGGCCTGGGATGACCTGTTTTTCTGGGATGGCCGCGCCGAAGGTTTGGAAAAGCAGGGGCTGGGTCCCATGCAGTCGGCTACTGAAATGCATATGTCGCTTGACGAGGCTGTGACGAGGCTTAAAGCCATCCATGAATATGCCCCCCTGTTTACATCCGCCTTTCCCGGGCAGAGCGATCCGATCACGCCGGAAAATATTGCCAAGGCGATTGCCATTTTTGAACGCAGTATCATTTCTGGCGAAGCGCCGTTCGATCGCTGGATAAAGGGAGACGAGAACGCCATTTCGGCTGAGGCAAAACATGGCTTCCTCCTGTTTAATACCAAGGCCAGGTGTGCGGACTGCCATACCGGCTGGAATTTCAGCGACGATAGCTTTCACGATACCGGAGTCGATGATGCGGATATAGGCCGGGGGAAATTTCTGCCGTTTACCACCATGCAACATGCGTTCAAATCAGTAGGCCTGCGTAATATTGAACGCCGCGCGCCTTATATGCATAATGGGTCGCTTGCAACGCTCATGGATGTGATCAATCACTATGATCACGGCTTTGTGAAGCGCGAAAGCCTTGCGGACGACATTAAGCCGCTGCATCTTTCCGAGCAGGAGAAGCAGGATTTGGTTGAATTCCTGAAAACGCTCACCAGCAGGGATACACCGGTCACCATTCCGGAAATGCCCAAATAGGAGGCCACTATGGTCAGGATATTTGCGTCTCTGTTAGTGTCGCTGCTGGTTATTCCATCGGAGGGGGTTGCTGCAACCCATGTCACAGAGGGGGATGAGGCCAGGAAACTTTATGCTGCCGATAAAGGCAAGGCGCAGGTTCTGGTGCAGAAAAACAAAGTATTTATACTACGTGCTCCGGATGGGAAAGAGACACCCAAGTCCGACACCATAACAGTCAAGGCCGGCGAGCGCTTTTATATCGTGAACGAAGAAGACACGTTTGTGCATAATGTTTATGACACTACAGACTCAAGCTGGGTTTTAAAGAAACAGCTCCCCGCAAATGTTGCGGCTGTGATCTTCGACACGACCGGCGAACACTTTCTGCGTTGCGCGATTCATCCCATAATGAAAATTGACGTACACGTGGTACAATAAAACCACAGTTGCCCGATATTTGTGCTCAAGCCGCTTTCTGGAGAAATACCTTTACGACCTTATATTCCTCCTCGATGCTGCGCAGTATTGAATCTTTCGCGCCTGCCGCGGCGAGATGATCATCCTGTGCCTTTTTACACAACTCGCCAAGCTTTCCTGCTCCCAGATTTAGCGCAATGCCTTTCAAAGCATGAGAGTGTTTTCGCCATGTTTCCGCCATATTTTCTCCGCAGCTTTCGTGCAACCCCTTGATGCCCTTTTCAAAGGAAATCATGAATTCCTCAAAGAGTGTCTTTTCCAGTTCCGCATCACCATCCGTCATGCTGCGCAGGTTCGTCAGATCCACAGTTTCATCCATAAAACCACCCTCTGGGAACAGAGTTTTCCTTGTTGACTAATAGAAGGATAACCATCATGAAATATTCATGCAATACTATTAATTGTATTAGTTGAAGTGGTAACAACCCTATATATATGATCTGAACGATTACATCGTCTGGGAGCGCAATGCTGAAATGCAAGACGGGGGCCATGCTTTTTCGCAGCCTGCAGATGCTGGCAACCGGAATTATACTCCTTGCGGCCTGTCCCGTTTGCGCCGCCACCGATCAGGCGGATTTGTCGGTCGGCATGAAAACCCTGCCGCTACTTACGACCAAAATCACCGGCGTAGCGACGCTCGCTATAGTTTACGATCCTGACAACCCCACCTCGAAGGAAGAGGCGGATGGGATCAAAGCCGTGCTGGACAGCGGATTTGAGGCGCCGGGCGACCTGAAGCTCATTGGCGCGCTGGTGCCTGTGGGCAATCTTGGCAAAATGGCGAGGAGCAGGATTGCTATTCTGACGGGCGGCCTCAGCGCCTATTACGACGCCATCAGCGCCGCTGCCGAAAACAACAGCATACTCACCATGTCCACCGATTTGAATTGCGTGAAGAGTAATAAATGCGTGCTGGGCATCGCCTCGAAGCCCCGTGTGGAAATCTATTTCAGTAAAGCGGCGGCGGATGCGGCGAAGATCAGCTTCGCGGAAGCATTCACCATGCTGGTCAAACTGATATGAAGAACAAAGGAATGCCTCTATGGTAAAGATTCGCTGTCTGAACACAGTATCCTTGTTGGCCATGGCCGCGGAATTGCTTGCGCCCTATAACGCGCAGGCGCAACTCGTGGACTATGGCTCCCTGCAGTCGCTGTTTGGCGAGCCGATTACGACCAGCGCCACGGGAACGCCACAGAGAGCCAAGGAGGTGGCGGCGAATATGACCATCCTCACTGCCGAGGACATCCGCCGCTCAGGAAGCCGCAACATCCCCGAGGCGCTGCACGAGGTGCCGGGTATTGACGTCCTGCGTACAGGCGTCAATACCTATGACGTCGGCGTGCGCGGCTTCAACCAGCCCAACTCGAATCGCCTGCTGGTGCTTATCAACGGCCGCCAGGTGTTCTTTGACGATTTCTCGCGCACTGACTGGAATGCTTTGCCGCTCAATATCGATGAAGTACGCCAGATCGAAGTGGTGAAAGGACCCAATGCCGCCCTGTTTGGCAATAACGCAGTCGGAGGCGTTATCAATATCATCACGTACAATCCAATGTATGACAAAGTGAACGTCGCCAACATCACCGGCGGAACCCAGGAAAGCAGGAGCGCTGACGCTACCGTGACGCAGAAACTGGGAGACTGGGGTGGCTTAAAATTGTCGGCTGGGGATTACGGTGCCCACGCATTCGATACATCACGGACGTCTGTGGACCAGTCTCAGACCGCCGATCCCAGAAGGCATTATGCTTCCGCAGACGCCGTGTTCAAACTGGCGCCTGAAACACAGGCCGAGGTGGAAACAACTTATGTCAGGGCGCAGGAAAGCGGCGCAAACATTGGTGACGTAATTACGTTTTCGGCCAATGAGGTATATTCGTTTAAGGGCATGCTTGCCAGCCAGACAAGCCTGGGCTTTTTGAGGGCAACGTCCTATTTCAACCACATCCACTCCGAGTACAATACCGGTCTTATTCCTAGCGGTAATGCAATTGCCGATGACTTATGGGTCAATCAGCTGGAGGATCAGTTCAAACTCGGCTCCGATCACACGTTCCGCATCGCCGGCGAGTATCGCACAAATAGTTTCGCTTTTGCCGCACTACAAGCTATACCCCAGAGTCCCAAAATCGGAATGGACATGGCTTCTCTCAGCGGGATGTGGAGCTGGCAAGTCACCAATCACGTCAGCGTCACCAATGCTATCCGGATCGACCAGTGGCATTTGCAACAGCTCGGCACGCTATGGGGCGGCGCACAGTATAGTGCCGCAGATTATAACCGATACGTTACTAACCTGGACGCCAATAGCGGGATAGTATGGCAGGCGACGGATATTGACACGTTGCGCCTGACCTATGGGCGCGGCATACAGTTTCCCAGTTTTTTTGAAAGCGGGTTTGCCTCAATACCCGTATCCAGTCCCGTATTTGTAAATTTCCAGTCAAACCCAAATCTCAATCCCACCATAGTTACCAATGTTGAAGCAGACTATGACCGCGAGGTAAAACCGATATTCTCAACCGTCAGCGCTGCAGTATTTTATCAGTTAAACCAGAATATCAAGGGCCTGTCCGATACTACCATTCCCGGGTTTCCTGTCACGTTTACCACGAACAGTAATCTGGGCGACGATCAGGCCATTGGCTTTGAGATAGGCGTGAGTGGCAAGAAGAGTGGGTTCCGCTGGGGCTTGAGCGACAGCCTCGCTTTTGTGAGCGCCGGCACAAATGTCGAACAGAATTTCCATGTGGAGCAGTCCGCGCCGGAAGACTCGCTAAAGGCACAACTGGGCTACAGTTGGGACAATTGGGAACTTGACGGTTTCGGCAATTACGTCAGCAAGCGCATATCCGAGACCGAATCATCGACAACTGTCAGCGGAGCGCCAAGCCTTGCAGTTCCCGCGATAGGATACACGAGTTTCTCGGGGCGCGTGGGATACAACATCACGGATAATTTCACGCTCGCACTGTCCGGCACCGACCTCAACCACCAGCAAATCACCACATTTGCAGGCGCCCCCAATATTGAACGACAGGTATTTCTGGGCCTCACGGGGAAATTCTGACATGCACAATCGACAGCCGCTCCTGAAGCAAAATATTCCGGCCCGCATTTATTCGCTGACGCGAAGCGCAATGATGCTGGCAACCGGAATTATACTCCTTGCGGCCTGTCCCGTTTGCGCCGCCACCGATCAGGCGGATTTGTCGGTCGGCATGAAAACCCTGCCGCTACTTACGACCAAAATCACCGGCGTAGCGACGCTCGCTATAGTTTACGATCCTGACAACCCCACCTCGAAGGAAGAGGCGGATGGGATCAAAGCCGTGCTGGACAGCGGATTTGAGGCGCCGGGCGACCTGAAGCTCATTGGCGCGCTGGTGCCTGTGGGCAATCTTGGCAAAATGGCGAGGAGCAGGATTGCTATTCTGACGGGCGGCCTCAGCGCCTATTACGACGCCATCAGCGCCGCTGCCGAAAACAACAGCATACTCACCATGTCCACCGATTTGAATTGCGTGAAGAGTAATAAATGCGTGCTGGGCATCGCCTCGAAGCCCCGTGTGGAAATCTATTTCAGTAAAGCGGCGGCGGATGCGGCGAAGATCAGCTTCGCGGAAGCATTCACCATGCTGGTCAAATTAATTTAGTCCATTCGGAAACAACATAGTGCGGCAAAGATAGAAATGAATTCATGAGAACCAATCATTACTGTACATCTTATTTCCTTGCGGGATTGATTTCTGCTGCCGCATTGGTTGCACCATGCGATGCGCAGGCACAGACCGTAGATTATGGCTCGCTGCAGTCGTTATTTGGCGAGCCGATTACCACCAGCGCAACAGGAACTCCCCAGAAGGCGAGCGATGCGCCGGCGAACATGACTATCATAACCGCCGATGAAATACGCCAGTCTGGCAGTCGCAATATCGCCCAGATTCTTTCCCGTGTTCCGGGACTTGACGTCTTGCAAGAAGGTTTCAATAGTTTCACTGTCGGCGTTCGCGGCTATCAACAGCTTTACCAGCCGCGCCTGCTGGTGCTGCTTGACGGCCGTCAGGTTTTCATCGACGACTATTCGCGCACCATATGGGATAATATTCCCGTCAATATCGATGATATCCGCCAGATCGAGGTGGTGAAAGGAGCAAGTTCAGCCTTGTTTGGCTCAAATGCAGCGGGCGGCGTCATCAATATCGTCACCTACAGTCCTGTTTATGACAAGAATAACGTGGCAAGCGCCAGCCTGGGCACGCAGCAAAGTCTTTCGGAAGATGCCACGATCACAGAAAATGGCAGCTGGGGCGGTACCAAGTTCTCAGCAGGAGGTTTGAATGCACAGGAGTTCGGCACGCCAAGGCTTCCTTTCGACGACCAGATTCCATCCTTCGATCCCCAGCACCAGTATTTTGTAAACAGTTCCGTTTTTCAACTGACCCCGAATCTCCATGCCAACACCGAAGCAACCTATTCCAACAGCACCTCGAATTCTATTGACGGAATCACGTATGTCGCAGGGGCGCAAAAGACTACCACCTGGTCGGCAAGGGCGGGCTTTGACTGGCAAAGTCCCTATGGCCTGATAACCAGCAATAATTATTACAATCATTCATTCGTTAATTTCTTCGAGTTTAATAACGGAGGGGTGCCTTACGGGATTACGGTAGGGCTGCTCGTTAGCCAACTACAGGATCAATTCAAAATCGGCACAGATCATACATTCCGCGTAGAGCTGGAATACCGGCATAAGAACTTCACGAATACCGGCGCTGAGGTCGTACCGCAAACTCCCGAATTGAGCGAGAATAACTATGCGGTCAGCGGCACATGGCTGTGGCAGGTAAACGACAAGCTATCCTGGACAAATGCGATGCGGGTTGATCATGAGCAGATGGACCAGATCGGTACTTTGGCCCCCGGCGTTTTTAGTACTTCTGCCGATTATTCCCATGTGAACAACACCTGGAGTGCCAATTCGGATATCGTATACAAGGCAACAGATTCGGATTCATTTCGAGCCGGCTATGGCCGGGGTATCCAGTTGCCAAGCCTTATACAGAGCGGCTTCGATCAGATTTTTATTTTTGACGGATTCCTCCCTGCCGACGCCGAAGGGAATCCACATCTAAAACCCACTATCGTTCAGGATCTGGGGGTTGATTATGATCGCAAGCTCGCATCGCTTTATTCGACTCTTAAATTATCCACCTTCTACGAGTACAATCAAGATATTGTCGCCGGCCTGCAGGCTCTTGGCATACAGACCATTCTGGGAAATCCCTATTTCTCCTTCATTTCCCAGAATGTGGGCAGTAGTTATGGCTGGGGGGGAGAAGTGCAACTTAAAGGAAGTCATGGTGGGTTCCGCTGGGATGCGAGCTACAGTCTGGCCAGAGTCGTGGATCAACCCTTTGTAGCGAGCACTGTCGATTACCAAGGGAGCGCTCCCGAACACCATTTTCGGCTTCTGTTTGGGTATACAACCGGGCCTTGGGACTTTGATGCCAATGGTCAGTATGTGACACCAGACAAAATACTGCGCAGTGTGGACGGCGGAGTGACTAGCTCTCCCATTTCAACGAGCGGCTATGAGAGCCTCAGCGGACGCATCGGCTACAAGGTCAACGACCATATCACGCTGGCGTTATCCGGCGCCAATCTAGCCCAAACCACTACGCACGAAAGCCCCTATCCGGCAGTCGAGCGGCAGGTGTTCCTGAACTTGACGGGGAAATTCTGACATGCGCAATCAACCGCCGCTGCCCAAGCAAAATATTTCAGCACGCATGTATTCCCTAACACACAGTGTGATGATAGCAGTTGCAGCCATTGCAGTCGCTGTGCCACAAGATGCACTGGCGCAAATGGTCGACTACGGGTCCCTGCAATCCCTCTTCGGCGAGCCGATCACGACAAGCGCAACGGGAACGCCCCAAAGAGCCAAGGATATCGCAGCAAACATGACCATTATCACCGCCGACGATATCCGCCGCTCGGGCAGCCGCAATATTCCAGAGGTGCTGCGCGAGGTTCCGGGCATCGACGTGCTGCGCACAGGAGAGAATAGTTATGATGTCGGCGTCCGTGGGTTCAACCAGCCCAACTCCAACCGCCTGCTGGTGCTCGTCAACGGTCGGCAGGTATTTTTTGACGATTTCTCGCGCACCAACTGGAACACCATTCCGGTCAATATCGACGAAATCCGTCAGATCGAGGTAGTCAAAGGCCCCAATGCGGCCCTGTTCGGGAACAATGCCGTCGGCGGTGTCATCAATATCATCACCTATAATCCCATGTATGATAAAGTGAACGTCGCCAATGTCACCGCAGGCACGCAGGAGAGCAGAAGTGCCGATGCCACCGTGACGCATAAATGGTCGGACTGGGGCGCGGTGAAACTCTCGGCGGGCGATTATGGCGCGCATGAATTTTACACCTCCCGCACCGCCGCCGAGGTCGCCCGCGTGGCCGGGGGCGCCGGGCCGCTTCAGGTACCCGATCCCGCGCGGCGTTACGTGTCTGCAGACGCTGTCTTTCTGCTTTCGTCCCAGACCCAGGCGGAACTGGAAACCACGTATGCCAAGTCGCGCGCAACTGGCGCAAGCG
>Ga0207107_1107_pt1 | contig 19962 bp, 14 predicted proteins | sample Alteio_BWMinHeat_75_FD_153555 | JGI IMG/M metagenome (GOLD analysis project Ga0207107, IMG submission 153555) | Enriched cells from forest soil in Barre Woods Harvard Forest LTER site, Petersham, Massachusetts, United States -... | ecosystem: Environmental > Terrestrial > Soil > Temperate forest >... | reverse complement strand
GACACAACACGAGGCCTTATTAAAAAATGGTGTGTGTTATTTGCCCTCGCACTATGGTGCTAGCCCCTTAGCGGTGACGCAACAGCTCGTGGAAGATGGGCGCAAACATCGTGTTTTGCATGCTTCGATACCACTGACTTGCCCCGTGCGTTTGTTACATGGCTTGTCTGATCAAGATGTTCCTTGGCAAAAATCCGTCGAACTCGCTGATCGCTTGATTTCTCAGGATGTTCGGGTTACTTTGTTGAAAGGTGGGGATCATCGTTTGTCCACAGACGCACAGTTAAAATTATTGGCAGACAGTATTGGTGCATTACTCGAGTGAGCGAAACAATCGAACTTTACGTGGATGGCGCGTGTCGCGGGAATCCCGGGCCAGGCGGCTGGGGGGTTTTGTTGCGATATCGGGGGGTTGAAAAAGAATTTTCAGGTGCCCAACTAGATACGACCAATAATCAGATGGAGTTAATGGCAGCCATTCAGGGGTTGAATGCTATTACTCGTTCTTGTAAGGTGGCTGTCTTTACCGATTCCGAATACGTTCGGAAGGGTATCACTCAATGGATTCATGCTTGGCGTCAGAAGGGTTGGAAGACTGCTTCGGGTAAGCCTGTAAAAAATTTGGCACTCTGGCAGCAGTTGGATGAAGCCACGCATCGTCATCAAATAGAATGGCATTGGGTGAAGGGGCACAGTGATCATCCAGAAAATGATAGAGTCGATGAACTCGCGAGGGCGGCAATAGATACATTATGATAAAGCGACAAGTGATTTTAGATACAGAAACCACCGGTTTAGAACCCACGAAGGGCCATCGTTTGACTGAAATTGGGTGTTTGGAAATGATCAATCGACGTCTGACGGGACGACGATTTCAGACGTATATCAATCCAGAGCGCGAGGTCGACAAGGGTGCGGTTGAGGTCTCGGGCTTGACCACAGAATTTTTGCGCGACAAGCCTAAATTTTCAGAAATTGTCGAAGAATTTTTAGCCTTTTTGCGTGAGCCCAACACAGAATTAATTATTCACAACGCGTCTTTTGATCTGGGGTTTCTCAATCATGAATTAGGTTTATTGAATCATCCGTGGCGTCCCCTCGAAAATCATTTGGGCGTGATCGATACGCTGCTGATGGCAAGACGTTTACATCCAGGACAACGCAATAATCTGGATGCACTGTGCGCGCGCTATAAAATTGATAATACCCATCGTCAATATCATGGTGCCTTATTAGATTCTGAATTGCTGGCCAAAGTGTATTTGGCCATGACTGCGGGTCAGACTAAGATGCGGTTGGGCACGGAATCGATTGCATCTGAAGCCACGCAACCTAAAATCAATATTCAAGCGGTGAAGCGCACTCAAAATAGTTCCTTACGGGTGATTCGAGCCAGCGAAGAAGAGTGCAGAATACATGAAGAACGCATGGCGGCTATACGGAGCGCGTAATTCGGGTTGCGCCATTCAAAATTAAATACCCATATGCTGCCGAGCACAGCGAAGCAATTAAAATCCCTAGCCTAACCGGATGATCATACGCAGGCCCGCCTTCTTCAAAAGCGAGTGTTCCAATAAATAAACTCATGGTAAATCCGATGCCACAGAGTACGGCTATGCCATACAGTTGTAACCAAGAAGCCTCTGTGGGTAGTTTGGCGAGTTTTAATTGGATGGAAAGCCAAGCGCCGATAAAAACACCCAGTTGTTTTCCTAAAAATAATCCACTCATAATACCGAGCGGGACAGGATTCAGTAAATGCGCAACCGTCATTGCTTGCAAGGGTACGCCCGCGTTCGAGAACGCAAAAATCGGTAAAATCACATAAGCAACCCAGGGATGCAGTGCGCGTTCCAAAGTCATGAGGGGTCTTTGTACACCGGGTTTAGGTTTGCCGAGCGGGATCGTAAAAGCTGCCAAAACACCTGCAACAGTCGCGTGCACACCCGATTGCAGTACAAACAGCCAGAGGAGCAAACTGAGTGCAATATAGATGGGAATTTTTTTGATTTTCAGCCAATTCAAAAACATCATTGTCATCAGGGTCATTAAGGCACAGAATAATGAAAGAGCAGAGAGTTTTTTCGCATAAAATAATGTAATAATCAGGACGGCCGAGAGATCATCCAATACCGCAACGGTCATGAGAAATATTCTGAGCGCTGGCGGTATTTTTTTTCCAAACAAAGACAAGACGCCCAAGGCAAAGGCAATGTCCGTGGCAGTTGGAATGGCCCAGCCTTGTACGTCGATTGCATTTTGATGGGTAAACAGAACATAAATTAAAGCAGGGAATAGAACTCCACCCAGCGTTGCGATGCCAGGTAATAGGCGTGCTGCCGGCAGAGAGAGATGGCCTTCTAAACACTCTCGTTTGACTTCCAGGCCAATTAAAAAAAAGAAAACCACCATCAAGCCATCGTTTATCCAGAATAAAATAGGCTTATTCACTTCAAAAATGCCAATATGAAAACTGAAGGGCGTATATAATACAGCCTCATAAGCAGGATGGAATTGGGAATTGGCAATGAGCAGTGCCAGCAGTGTCGTGCTCATTAATAAAAGGCCAGAAGCGGCTTCCAGTTTTAAAAATTTGCGTATTGGATTCAGCATGATTTAAGGCTGGGTACTTTAGGTATTATTTTGGCGCATGTTGCCATTGGCAATATAATCCCCACAGGATTGAATAATATGGACCAAAGCAATGAGCGTGACAACGGTCGCTAAAACATAATCCAGATGAAAATCAAGATGTCCTTTTTCAATGATCAGCCCACCCAAGCCGCCTGCGCCAATAGCGCCTGCGATGGAGGAATATCCAATTAAATGGACCAAGGTTACGGTGAGTCCTTTGATGATATTGGATAGGGCCTCTGGGATTAAAATCTTATAAATGATTTGGAATGAAGAAGCCCCCACGGCTTTTGCTGCTTCAATCAATCCCGCGGGAACTCGATTGAGTGCTTTTTCACTGAATTGCGCAAAATGTGGAATCGCGGCTAAGGTTAGGGGGACGACCGCAGCAACACTGCCTTCGTTTACGCCCACCACAAATCGTGTAAACGGAATCACGGCAATCATCAAGACCATGTATGGCACCGAGCGTGTGGTATTGATCAACAAGCGCAGCACACGATGAACGAGCGCGTTTTCTAAAAACTTACCTTCGCCCGTGACGGATAAAACAGTGCCTAAAGGGAGACCCGTGATCCAGGTGATCAAACCTGCAGAAAATACCATAAAAAGCGTTTCTTCTAGGGCATTAAGCAGATCGTGGAGCATAACCCAGTACCTCGATATGAAGATCTTGATTGTCCAAAAACTGAATGGCTTTCTTGACTTCTTCGCTGTTGCCGACCATCTCGGCGATCATGATGCCAATGGATTCCGTTCGGATGGTGTCTAAATGCGCTTGTATAATATTAACCGATACTTGAAAGTGTTGAATGACTTCTGCAATGACAGACTCTTCTGCCGTAAAGCTTGCAAAGGAAATACGTAGGATGGGATTGCTGTGTTCAGTGGGATATGGTTGTAAACGATGGCGCAGGGTGGCTGGTAAATCGAGCAGAGCGGTTGTGCGGATCAACTCTTTAGCAACGACTGTTTTAGGTCGAGTAAACAATTCTAAGACAGTTCCTTGTTCTATAATTTCACCTTGGTGCAGTACAGCAACGCGATCACAAATGGGTTTAATAACGTCCAGCTCGTGCGTCATCATCAGAATTGTGAGATTAAATTGTTCATTAATTTCTTTCAGAAGCTGTAAAATAGCCTGTTTTGCGCTGGGATCTAAGGCTGCCGTTGCTTCCTCGCAGAGTAACACCTTCGGTCGATTCACCAAGGCGCGGGCGATAGCCACCCGTTGTTTTTGTTCAGAGTTTAATTGATGGGGATAAGCCTCTCGTTTGTCTGTTAGACCTGTTAATGCAAGTAGAGATTGCACTGTGGCTGAGAAAATAGACTTGGGAGAACCTGAAAGTTCAAGCGGTAATGCGACATTTTCAAATACAGTACGAGAAGCGAGCAAATTAAAATGTTGAAAGATCATTCCGATAGAACGGCGTGCCTCTCTTAAGGCTTCTGTTGAGAGTGTGGTTAGATCACAGCTGTCAATGATCACGGCGCCGCGAGAGGGGGGATCTAATAAATTGATGCATCGAATCAGCGCACTTTTTCCTGCGCCTTTGCGTCCCAGAATTCCGAACACTTCTCCTTGTTCGATATCGAGGGTAATCCCTTTGAGCGCGTGGATAACCGAATGACCGTTTTTGACTGTTTTTTCAATTCCATTGAGAGAGATCATAAAACCTTCACCTAAGGCCCGACGAAAGAGTGGCTCACCTGTTTTTACAATAGCTTGTCATGGCAAAATTTTCAATGATTTCTGCATAAGGTTATCAGTCATATCGCTGAATACAGCAGTAATTCCAGATTCTAAAAGCGTGCGAATGCGGTTTGGGTCATTCACGGTATAGGCGAGCACCGGCAGATGTTTTTGTGTTGCTAAATGGATCAGTGCCCGTGTTACCCCTGTCTCATTACAGTGCAGTGACTGAAAATCTTGCTGTAGAGTCATTTGAATCAGCTCAGAAGAGAGATGCTCTATGACGTATCCCAAGGGGATCTCTGTATTCAATATTCTTAAAATCTGAAGTGTTTCTAAATCGAAGCTCGAGACGAGAGGGGGTGGGAGTGTGCTTGGCCAAGCAGCGTGTAATTGTGCTAAAAAGTGCTGCAACTTAAGTTTTTTCTCTTTTCTCCCCATTTTATTTTCAGGAAAGATTTTAATTTCAATATTGGGGTGTAGCTTGAGATCCACCAAATAGGCCAGCGCTGTTGTCAGTTGAGGAACCCCTAATTCCTTGATTTGTGCATAGGGCGCCTTGGATACTAAACCATGGCCGCTTGTCGTGCGGTCCAAAGTGTCGTCGTGCATTAGTACCCATTCGCCGCTGGCGCAGGTTTGAACATCGAACTCCACCCAATTTAAACCCAGGGCGGCGGCTTGTGCAAAACCTGCCAGGGTATTTTCCGCTGCCAGCCCTGCAACACCCCGATGACCAATGAGTTGACCATTTGGAATGGGTAACTCACCTAATTTTTTAGCCATAAAAATAACTCTACCTATTAAGTCTTTTAATTTCAGGAAAATCTTTGTTACAGTATGGGTGAGTGTGAGACCTTTTTTCCAATCCTCAATCCGGGAGTATACATGCGCGCAGAGCAAGTTGTCGGGGTTTTACTATCCCTGACAGCCGTCTCAAGTTACCTCAATTATCGGTTCGTGAAGCTGCCAAAATCCATTGGCATCACGCTGATCACGCTCGTCTTGTCGTTTTTAATTGCCATCAGCGGAAAGTTTGGATGGGACGTGGAAGCCTTTGCAACGCATTTGTTAGACGGTATTGGTTTTAATGACACCTTTTTGCATGGCATGTTGGGCTTCCTGATATTTGCAGCTTCTTTGCATGTGAATACCATGGAGCTGTCTAAATATAAAACCATCGTGGGGTTATTGGCTACGGTCAGTGTGATTTTATCCACGTTCATGATCGGATTTGGTACCTATGCTTTAACGCAATTTTTGGATATTGCCGTTCCGCTTGAATATTGTTTGGTCTTTGGTGCTTTAATTTCGCCCACTGATCCCATTGCGGCACTGGGGATTTTAAAAACCGTGAATGCTCCCAAAGGCTTAGAGATGAAAATTGCCGGCGAGGCTTTGTTTAACGACGGCATGGGGATTGTGTTATTCGTGGTGTTATTGGGCTTAGCGGTCGGGGGGCAAAATACCTGGACAGTTTCAGAAGCAACGCTTTTTTTCTTGCAACAAGGTGTGGGAGGCGTGTTATTAGGATTATTGATGGGATGGTTGGCGGCACGCTTATTGCGCACCATCGATAATTATGAAGTTGCCATTATTTTAACCTTAGGCATGGTGGCGGGCGGGTATGCGTTCGCACACTCGGTGATGGAGGTATCAGGACCCATTTGCATGGCGGTTGCAGGGTTGTCGGTCGGCGGATTATTACATCGTGGTCACATGTCCAAAGATACCTTGCAACGTCTAAGCGCTTTTTGGGAGCTGGTAGATGAACTTCTGAATGCCATTCTATTTGTGGCCATTGGACTAGAATTTTTAAGCTTAAGTTTTAGAGTCGATACGGCGTTGGCATCGGTTGGCGCTATCGTGATCACCATGGCAGCGCGTTGGATCAGCGTGATGATTCCGGTGGCTTCGGTATCGATGTTCCGTAAATTTAGCCCCAATGTGGTTTTAATCATGACCTGGGGTGGATTACGCGGTGGGATCTCCATTGCGCTGGCCTTAACAATTCCACCCGGATCCGCGCGCGATTTTATTGTTGCGATTACCTATGCCGTGGTACTGTTTTCTATTATGGTTCAAGGCTTAACCATGGGGGCATTGGTGCGTAGAATCACGGGTCGCACTGCATTCACAAAAGAAGAATCACCAGAAGCGCTTGGCGTTCGTCGACCCTCCGTTTTTGAGGACGAAATTGTATGATGCTAACGCCGAATCGGCGGATGGCAATTTTTCTACGGGCCTCGAAATCAGGGGATGTATTACCCCTAAACACTTGGTTAGAGAATTTGTATGCTGAGTTGTTTTTAAACGATCCCGATATCTGGCCTTATCGTTTGGGAATACACGAAGAAGAAGTCATTTGGGAAGAAATCATTTCTGCTTCTCCCTTGGGCCAATCTTTGTTAAAAACCGCGGGGATTGCTCGTTTGGCGCGCGAAGCATGGACATTGAGCGTGCAATGGCGGATTTCTGATTTAGAGGCAACCCAACACACCGAAGACAGCCGAGCATTGATGGCTTGGGCTGCAGACTATCAAGCGCTGTGTGCTCGTAAACGATGGGTTGATTCTGCAAGCTTTGTTGAACAATTAATCGACGCCATCTCAAATCAAAAAATACAATTACCCAAAATGATTACTTTGGTGGGATTTGAAGAGCTCACGCCGCAATTAAGTTTTTTGTTTGATAAAATCAGAGAATCTGGCACAACGGTACACACGCATTCGCTGGTTTCGCAGACTGGACAGCTCAGCCGTTTATCCGCTGTGGATACCGAAGCGGAATTCCGATGTGCTGCTTTGAAGGCGAAACAATGGTTAGAGACAGAGCCAGACAGTCGTGTTGCTGTTGTCGTCTTGGATCTAGAACAACAGCGTCCTAGGGTCGTGCGCATTTTTGAAGAATTTTTTCCCCGCGCCACCTTCAATGTTTCGGCACCCGTGCCTTTAAATCAATATCCCCTGATAGACGCAGCATTGTTGGCTTTAAGTTTGTTGTTGGGAGACATTCCTTTAGAAAAATTCAGTCGCGTGCTGCGCTCGCCTTTTTTGGGTGAAGCAGAAACAGAGCAAGTATTTAGGGCAGCTTTGGATGTTGGGATCCGTGATTTTGGGGATCGCAAATTTTCTCTGGAAAACTTTATAAAAAAAATAGAAATTTGTTTGCAACGTGAGCCAAAATTAAGTTGTAATCCGTGGTTAGAACGACTAAAAAATGTTTCTACCTTAGGATCTCAGTTCTCTCGAAAACAATCCGCTACTGCTTGGAGCGAGTGTTTTACGGCGTTATTGCTTGCTTTAGGGTGGCCTGGCGATCGCATACTCACCTCAGAAGAAATCGAAATCAAACAGCAATGGGTTCGGCTCTTAGGGGATTATATTTGTCTGGGACGTGTTTTAGGGGAACATCGTTATTCAAGCGCTCTTTCACATTTGACGCGCTTGGCAGCAGGGACTTCTTTTTTGCCTGTATCGCCCGAAGGTTCTATTCAGATTTTAGGCATGTTAGAGGCGGTGGGCATTCCCTTTGATTATGTGTGGGTCACGGGGTTGCATCGAGAGGCCTGGCCCTTGCAGCCTGCGCCCAATCCCTTAATTCCAATGGCAATACAACGAAAATTCAATTTACCCCGCAGTTCTGCCGCGCGCGAATTAAGCGTCGCTAAAAAATTTACCGAGCGGTTTTCACAAGGCGGTAAAGAAGTGGTTTTTAGTTATCCTACGACGATTGAGGATCGTGCAACGACGGTGAGTGCTTTGTTGGAGCATTTGCCCTTATGCGTTGCTGATGCGCCGCCTAGCAGCCCTCACCCGGCGCTGGGGGTGATTGGGCGGACACAGAGGTCCGCCCCTACAGTTTTTCAGCGTGAGGACAGTTTTCCAGTACAAACAGCAGAAAAAATCAAAGGCGGTACACAAATTTTAAAACTGCAAGCCTTATGTCCCTTTCGGGCCTTTGCAGAAATTCGCTTACAAGCAAAACCATTACCCACAGAACACTCAGGTCTTTCGGGCAGAGAGCGCGGTGAAATACTACATCAAGTATTAGAACTTTTTTGGAAGGATATTGGTGACCAAACACAACTTAAAAATTTATCAGAAATTATATTAAATCAAAAAATTAATACAGCAATAGATACAGTGTTTCAAACATGGGAAACGCGATACCCTCGCAGCTTAACACCTCATTATGTTATTTTAGAAAAAAACAGAACTCACAAACTCATCCATCGTTTAATAGAATTAGAAAAAACACGGCCGTTTTTTGAAATTGTCGCCCAAGAACAAACCAGCGTTGTGACGATGGCGGGCTTAGAAATCAAAACACGCATCGATAGAATCGATCGCGTTTCTAATGGTGCAGAGATTTTAATTGATTATAAAACGGGCGTGGTTTCGACACGCGACTGGTTTGGCGAAAGACCGACCGATCCGCAATTGCCTTTGTATTGCGTAACCCGAGAGCCCAGACCGGCGGGCATTGCTTTTGGCGTATTGCGTCCAGAATCGGTGAAATATCAGGGCGTGGCTGCAGAAGAAGTCGTATTTTCTGGTGTTAAAACAGGCGAAATAGACTTTGCTGATCAGTGCGCTGTGTGGGAACAATCTCTAGAGGCTTTAGCCCAAGAATTTAAAAATGGTGTGGCGACGGTTGATCCGATTGAGGGAGAAGAAACTTGTCGATTTTGTTCTTTGCAGTCGGTGTGTCGGGTCAAAGCCAAGGAGGGTTTGTAAGTGCGTAAAGGTTTTAGGGGGCGGTTTTTTAAGAGTACCAGGACGGCCTGTTTTTCTGGGATGGAGGCATTGACTGCGGAGGCGCAGAAAAGAGTTAGCAAAGAAACGTATAAGATGGTACGCATAAGATGAATATTACAGAAGTTTTGTTTGATGTGCCAGTGGCCATTGGCGAAAACGAGACAAATGACCAAAAAACCCGCGAAGCGGCTTTGTCGCCCACACAGTCTTTTATTGTGCAGGCCCCCGCAGGCTCGGGTAAAACGGGGTTATTAACGCAGCGATTGTTGCGGTTATTGTCTTGCGCGGAACATGCACCTGAAGAATGCGTGGCTATTACTTTTACGCGTAAAGCCGCCGCTGAAATGCGCGATCGAATCATTCAAGCTTTACAGCGCGCACAAGATCCAAGTCCTCCCACTAATTTATATGAATACAGAACTTGGGAATTAGCTCAAGCCGTGCTCGAGCGCGATCGGCAATTGGAATGGAATTTGTTACAGAATCCCAATCGTTTAAAAATCCAAACTATCGATGCTTTTTGTGCGGCCATCGCACGGCAGATGCCCATTGTCTCTCAATTTGGTGCTTTGCCGCGCACGGTGGAAGATGCCGCTCCTTTGTATCAACTTGCCGCGCAGAGTTTATTAAAAAGCCTGGAAACCGACGACTTCTGGTCTGGTTCTGTTCGGATTTTGTTGTCACATTTGGATAATAATCTGGTTTTAGCGGAGCGTTTGTTGGCGGAAATGCTGTCGCATCGCGATCAATGGTTACCCTATGTAGGACGCACTTTTTCGAGTTCGGGAACACAGCTGCGCGAGCACTTAGAATCTGGATTGCAAAATGTGATTCGTGAAACGCTGTGCTCGTTGGTTTCTTCTATTCCACCGGGTATGTATGAGATTTTAAATTTGGCTCAAACGGCAGCGACAGAATTAGAACGTCTGAATTCTGTTTCTCTTATTACGCACTGCAAAAATCTATCGGGAGACTGGCCAGGAGATTCACTCGATGATTTGCCAGTATGGCAGGGATTAGGGGAATTATTCTTAACGCGAGAGCACACTTTGCGAAAGACCTTAACAGAACAACAAGGCTTTTCTGCGCCTTCCAAGGCGACGACAAAAGCCGATCGTGAATATTTACATGCTTTAAAAACACGCATGCAAGATTGTTTAGAACAATTGGATCAATATCCGAATTTCAAAGAAAATCTTCGAATGATGCGTGAGTGTCCGCCGCCTATGTATACCGATCCTCAGTGGCAGGTGGTGGCTGCATTGGTTCAGTTATTGCCAGTTTTAACGGCGGAATTATCATTAGTCTTTCAAGAAAAAGGTGAAGTGGATTTTATAGAAATTTTATTGGCGGCTCTCAAAGCTTTAGGGGATTCCGAAAATCCAACGGATTTGGCATTGGGCTTAGATTATAAAATTCGTCATCTCTTGGTCGATGAGTTTCAAGATACCTCCGCTTCACAATTTCGACTATTAGAAAAATTAACCGCGGGTTGGCAACCCAACGACGGGCGAACGCTGTTTCTGGTGGGTGATCCCATGCAGTCTATTTATCGGTTTCGACAAGCCGAGGTTGGGTTGTTTCTGCGCGCAAAACAAACCGGGGTGGGAGAAATTATTTTAAAACCACTGAGGCTTGTCACTAATTTTAGATCAGATCCAAAATTAGTAGAATGGACCAATGCGAATTTTGAAACGCAATTTCCACTGCAAGATGATATCAGTTCAAATGCTATAAAATTTCATCCCTCCAGTGCAGCGCAAGTGGCGAGTTCCGGTGCGATGGCAATGCAGTATTCCGTAACACTGGAAAGCGAAGCAGCGGTTGTGGTGGAACTCATCCACACGGTTCAAGCAGTCGATCCCAATGGATCGATTGCCTTACTGGTCCGTTCTCGGGGTCATTTGCAACATCTGATCTCTGCTTTACGCGATGCGCAGATTCCCTATCAAGGGATTCAATTAGAGAAACAAGGCGATCGTCTCATCGTCCAAGATCTCTTGTCTTTAACGCGAGCACTGTTGCACTTGGGGGATCGTATTGCCTGGTTAGCAATACTGCGCACGCCTTGGGGATATCTGTCTTTATCGGATTTATGGTGCATTGCCAATCACGAACCTGCGCTTCCGCTTTGGCATACCTTATGTCGATATTCAGAAGTGTCTGGTTTAAGCACAACAGCAATCCAGTGTTTAGCGCGCATCGTGCCAATTTTATCCCGCGCTCTGTCGCAATCCCATCGATTGCCATTCAGAACCTGGATAACGGAAACTTGGATTGCATTGGGCGGTGCTGAATATCTTTATAACGAACGAAGTCTAGAAGACGCAGAAGCTTTTTTTGCTGTCTTAGAAACAGCAGATCCTAATGCGTGTGAGGAGCCAGGATATTTAGAGCAGCAGATCCAAAAGTTGTATGCCAAAACAACCACTAATTATTCCAACGCTGTACAGATTATGACTATTCATAAAGCCAAAGGCTTAGAATTTGACACGGTGATTGTGCCGGGTGTGGGCAGAAGATCACGAGGGGATTCTGCGCAATTATTGTTATGGGAAGAACGCGTGGGCACAGGAAAAGAGAATTATTTTCTGTTGGCACCCATTCAAGCTGTCGGTGCAAACAATGATCCTATTTATGCCTATTTAAGAAAACAAGAAGCGCAAAGAGCGGCCTTTGAAGCAAGGCGCTTGGAGTATGTGGCGGCAACGCGCGCGCGTCAGCGCCTATATTGGTTAAGGCATGAACCAGAATAGAAAATATATTTGTTTATATGTCATTCGGGCCCTTTGTTTTGATTTAGGTATTAAACAAGCGCTTGTTGTTTAATACCTTGGGGGTGTACAATGCGGCTAGCTTAAGTTTAGTGCTGACAATAAGTGATGGAGGTAGGATATATGTCAAACATGAAACCAGGTAATACTCACCGGGGGACACAGGCGGAATTCTCAGGTTTCCGCAAGATTTTTTGGCCAATTCATAATCATGAGCTCAAAAAATTCCTTCCCATGGTCTTAATGATGTTCTGTTTTCTATTCAATTACACCATCATGCGCGATACCAAGGATACTTTGATTGTGACGGCGGCGGGCGCTGAAGCCATTCCGTTTTTAAAGTTTTGGGGCACTTTGCCCATGTCCATTTTCTTTGTGTTGGTTTATGCAAAATTAAGCAATATTTTAAAACCAGAAACTCTGTTTTATTGCATGATTGCGCCATTTTTGGTGTTCTTTGCGTGTTTTGGGTTTTTGATTTATCCAAACGTAGAACTCGTGAGCCCAACGCAGGCAGCCGATGCGATGCAGGCTTTTGTGAACGCTTCTTTACCTGCTCAGATGCATGATACCCTCTCTAAGTTGATCGAAGTCTTACGTGTTTGGCCTTATGCATTGTTTTATATTTTGTCTGAACTATGGGGTAGCATGGGAATTTCCCTCTTGTTTTGGCAATTTGCCAATCAAATTACCCGTTCTGCAGAAGCCAAGCGCTTTTATGCTGGATTTGGTCAATTGGGTAATTTAGCCTTAGTCGCTTCTGGCTTAACCATTATTTATTTCTCCGATATTCGGGGTGAGTTTTCGAGTGATAAAGAAGCTTGGGGTGTGACCCTCCATTGGTTGATGGGTGCTATTACGGTTTGTTGTTTTGTTATCCTGTTTGCCTATCGTTGGATGAACAAGAACGTACTCACCGATCCGACGCTCTATAGTCCTTTAGATAAAGCCTCTCCCAAAAAATCTAAACCGAAATTAACCTTGACAGAAAGCTTTATGTTGCTGTGCCGTTCTCGTTATTTGGGGTGCATTGCTTTATTAGTCTTATGCTACGGTGTTTCTATTAATCTCATTGAAGTGGTCTGGAAAGCACAATTAGGTGCGCAGTTCACAAATGAGAACGATTACAATACCTTTATGGGGTATTTCTCCATGTGTACGGGGATTGCGACGCTGTTCTTAGTCACCATTGGTAGCAATGTGGTGCGACGCTTGGGTTGGCTGATTGCCGCCCTGTCTGCACCCATCATGATTTTAATTACCGGCGCCATTTTCTTTGCCTTTATTATGTATAAAAACGAGCTGGATGGGATATTACCCTATACGGCATTGTGGCTTGCGGTGATTATTGGTGCAACTCAAAATATCTTGAGTAAAGCAACAAAATACTCACTCTTCGATCCCACCAAAGAAATGGCTTATATTCCTTTGGATCAAGAATCCAAAGTAAAAGGCAAAGCTGCGATTGATGTGGTGGGTGGCCGATTGGGTAAATCCGGTGGTGGGATTATTCTGCAAGTTGTTTTGATGTTTGGTGCGATTGCAGATAATTTACCCGTGCTACTCTTCTTTGTGGGTCTTGTGATCGCTACTTGGATTACGTCTGTGTTCTCATTGAACAAACGATATCACGCAAAACTGCAAGAAGTGGGCGAAGAAGAGCCTGCACCAACGACCGCTGCACCTGCTTCAGGTGGACAGGGGACGGTGGAAGTTACGGGGTAGTTTCGTTCTACTCTGGTCCTATTACAGCCCTACTCTCCCCTAAAATGGGGGAGGGTTTGGGTGTATATTCATTCATCCTGTTTTAATCATCCCTATTTCTAGGAACTTATCCTTCTTTTTGCACTCGAAATTCACAAGAGGATTGATTTCAATCCATTGTGAATAATCGAGGGATAATAATGGGTACTAAACTCACTGACATTGAACAAAAAATTTACGATGCAAATCCTGGCGTCAAGCCGAACCCAGAGTTGACTTTAGCGGCAGTCGAAGATAATAAAAAGAGCATAAAAGCAGCTTCGAAACATGCTTTAAGGGCAAGAGCAGAAATGTTCAAAAAAGCTGCTGAATTGGTGGCAGGGGAAACCTTAGGTATAGATCAAAAGCGCCGCTTTGAATACCGAGAACATGAGGCAGTCATTGAAAAACTTTTTGATAAATTCAATGAAAATCCAAGCAAAGAGGCTATTGAATTTCTTGTTCATGATTTACAGGCAGTATTAGGTGCTATGGGTTTGGAAGATCCCAAAACCTCATTGGCAGATGCAGAATTTTTGTTGAACTGGCGTGACGTAGAGAAGGGAAAAGCAGCCAGAGAGCCTCAGGCGCATTTGCAAAAAGTGGGAGAAGGTGAAGATGCTATTTACATCCTGCAGGGAGATAGGCCGCAAGCTAAGCCCGCACAGGAGCAGTTGCTAGAGATGCAAAAAATCTTTGGTTCGGAGGAGGGGCAGCCGAAGTGGTTTAAGGCTTTGCCACAATGGGAGCAAGAGTATTTTAAAAGCAACTTTGTGTTTTTAAAAGGACGCGATCTTAATAACGAAACTGTTCTGAAAAAGGCTCAAGGCGAATATCAAGAAAAATGGGGAAATCCTCCCACAACCTTACGTAAATATCCATTTCTTGCGAATTATTCTGAAATGGAAACGAAGGTCTATGACAAAGCCGGAAATCCAAAAGGTACCATTGTTTCAAAAACCCGCTCTGGGAATATTGTGCCTTTTGGGGTTAAAGATAAAAAGGAACGGTTAGAATTAACAAAGCAAAATATCAGACAAATTATCCAAAATGAAATAGCTGGCAAAATTGCATCTGGTCAATATGTCACCAACGCGAACGGCGAAATTGAGTTGCCTGTTTTGATTCAGACCTTGGTAAAGCCGGTTTCTACAATGTTGGAAAAACTTAGCAGCTCCGATCCCGAATCTCCGATGCTTAAGATGAAACAAGAAGCAATTAGGCAGTTGGAGGCCGAATACCAAAAGGCTGGCGGTATCAAAATAGGAGGTAAAACCGTAAAAATTACTTTTGTAGACAGTAATTATTCCATCAACCGCAATCTTCAAAAGATTCAAATGGCAAACGCAACCAGAAATATAAAAGCAATGGATACAGTCGTTGCATTAGCTAGAGCTAAAGACAAGAATGATAATCTGCAAGTACGTCGTGACGCTCAGAATCTTCCAGAGCGTCGTTTATTTGAGCGTGCTCTGATAAATTATGCTCAGAATGCCGAACGTTATAAAAGAAGATATAAAGGATTAGGGAAAGCGATGGCTGTTATACCCTATGCGAGCGGATTGCGCGTCGATAAAAATACATTTTTTTTAGAAACTGCTGCTTTAGAACAGATTCTGATGTGCAGGATGGGGATTGCAACAGGTGGATGTAAAAGTGGTAAAGATAGAAAGGGCATGGAGGTGATGTTTACCCAAGCGATGGAAATATTTTTTGTACAGAATAATAGATTTCCTGATTTTGGTGATAAAAAAGACAGAAAAGCTTTTGCCGAAATTTTCAAATCCCTATTTCACTCAAGATTTCAAGAACAATTAGCGGCAAGCAATGCAAAAGGTGCCGAAGGTTTACAAGCCGTAGATGGGGTATTGCCAAAATGGCTTCAAGAAGAGGTGGGTATTGATGTATTGAAAGCGAGCATGAAGCGCGGGAAATTGAATAAAATCAAAAAGGCTAAGGAAGGAGATCTAAAATCTGATATGAGTTTGGAAACAATGAGCGGCATTCTGAATAAACTTATAAAATCTGTAGCGCCAGAAGTAGTCTCTCCAGCAGCGCCAGTAGTATCAGCAGTAGTAGAACCGGTGCCAGTGGTGTCAGTAGAACCAGCAGCAAAACAGTCTGGCGATCTTTTAAAAGAATTTAAATTTTTTCAAAAGGCCCTGGATGAACTCAAATTAAGTACGAGTGGGGATAAAACCATAGCGCATGCAGCAGCATTAGCAAAAGAGCACACAAAAGAACCCCAAAAACCCCATATCGCAAGCGCAGCAACAACGGCAAAACAGCAAATTGCAGAAGAGGTAAGGGGCGAACAACCAAAACCTCCCTCAAGACCTCGTGCAGGTTCGGTGAAATAGTCAATATAGACAGGAGGCGGTAGAGATGTCGTCTGTTCGGCCCATTCCAAGGACTTACGAATTTAGTGTTTCTGTGGAAAACACGATGGATGCTGGCGACGCAGCAAATCCCCTATTTTTTATTAAAGACGCAGCTTCGGAGTTGATTGCAGACAAAACGCTTCTGGCGGCAAAAGAAGAAGCAATGCTTGCAGCAAGAAAAGCCGGTAAAAATGAAGAGGAAGTAAAAGCAGCGGGTGAAAAAGCTTACTTTTTTCAAATTCAAGAAAAAGATTTACCCAGAACGCGTGTAGAAATAGACGGGGTACTTTTTAATCAGGGCGTCGTGATTGGCACTGATGATGCTGCTGTACAGCAGGGATTGAGGGAACAGCTGGTTCATGCATTTCAGCTGAGAGAAGAATTAGCAGGGCTTCATCAAGGCAGAGCAGCTGATTTAATACTGTTTGCTAATCACAACTTTCATATTCAAGGAACAGCGGGGACCTTTCTTCTTTCAGATCCGATGTTGTCTGGCCATAATGTGCTTTATAGAAAAAAAGGCATGCTATACAGCTATGAATCTACAATACCCATATACTGTTTTCTAAAAGATGGCAAAATCATGGCTTGCCAACACGGTAAAATCATAGAGATAGAAGAGCCTTTGATCGCACCTCACGGAGCAGCGGTATTGGATTGGTATAAAAACCAGGGATATGAACCGCTCATAGAAGTAAAGGGCGTATTTAGTGTTGATTTAAACAATGTGCCGCCCAAAAAACCAAAAGCAAGCGTGCTGATTGAAGCTAATATCTCTCACCCAGAAATACAGTATGTGGGTCCTGAGACGGATAAAGATAATCTGGTTAAGATTTCTGTGCCATTGAGGCCTATTGCTGCACTGGCTCAGATCTCCTCTTGGGTGCAGAAACTAGGTGGGGTTTTTGTGAAAGGTATGTCGAAATTGGGTGGCTTGATGGCTATAGGAAAGGCTGCAAAAACAGATCCTGTCTCAGCCTTCAAAATAGCGGCGAAAGAACTGCACAGCAGTCCGATCGGGAAACAGATCAAATCCAGCTCTTTGTTTTCTCAAGGGTCCGAGTGGATGTCAAAAGCGAAGCATCTGCTGGCCCGAGGCAAAGCGATGTCAGAAGCTGATTTTTTTGTAATGCTTGAAAAAACGCAAGAAACTTTAATAAGTCGTTATGCAGACGAAATTGCACAAGGGACGATTCAGATACAGGAAATCGTCAAAGAAGGTAAAAAAGCGGTGCAGGTGCTGATAGAACAAGCGGAAGACAGTGCTCAAAAGGGTGTAAAAGAAGTCCTTGAACAATATCAAAATGCGAAAGGCGAAGTGGAATCCACCGTGTCTCCCAAGCCCAGCTATAAAGCGATTGCGATGATGTTTGAGATGAATGCACAATGCTTTCCCTTGAGTATGGATCCCTGCGGTGATGTAGAAACTTTAATGAAAATTTTTAAAGCCATGAAATTGGCTGATAAAAAAATAATGTTTGCGCCATCGGATACTAAAATTTTAGAAAAATTACCAGACTATATGGAAATGAAAAAATTAAATGCAAAGGCTTTGCGAAATCGTCTGGAGGGCGTAGAAGCAGAACAAGAATTGTTCCAATATTTTGGGGCCAAAACGAAGGAAAAAGCTTTACGATTTTTACAGTCAGACAAAAAAGAGGCGTCGCCCATCCCACCACCCAAAATACCGCCTGAAAAACCAAAATCGGGAGCCTGATCTCTTCCCTCTCGCTGTGAAATTTGTTAGTCTTAGCTACCCATTCAATAAGGAATCGATCTTTGAAGCACCCAAAACGCGTGCTGGGGACTTTTACCCTGGCTATGATTACAGCCGCCGCCATTATCAGTCTGCGAAATTTACCAGGCGCAGCCGTTTTTGGCTTTTCGTCGGTCTTCTATTTTGGTGTTGCTGCACTGATCTTTTTTATCCCCATTGCCCTGGCAACAGCCGAATTAGCTGCTGGGTGGCCGCATGCGGGGGGAGCGTACGTGTGGGTAAGCGAGGCCTTTGGTAAAAAATGGGGCTTTTTTGCCTTATGGGCAGCTTGGATGGGAATTATCGCGTGGTTTCCCGCCATTCTGGCTTTTACAGCAACGATGCTGGCGCATTTAATTGCCCCTGTGTTTCCGGGTTTTGAAGAATCCAAGCCTTTTTATTTTGCCGTGATGTTTGTCGTGTTTTGGGGTGCGACTTTTTTGAATTTTTTAGGGATTCAAACCTCCAGTTGGATCAGTTCTTTGGGGGTCTTGTCAGGTACGGTGATCCCCGGTGCTTTAATTATTGTTTTAGGGATTTGGTGGGTTCTGGCGGGGCATGACACGCACATTGTGTTCAGTACACAGACTTTGATCCCCGATTTTCAATTAGAAACCATGGTATTGTTTGCGGGTATTTTATTGGGCTTTGTGGGCGTCGAGGTGGCGGCTTATCATGTGAAAGAGGCAAAAGAACCGCAAAAAGAATACCCTCGCGCCATTGCGATTGCTGCAATTTTTATTTTAGTGATTTCTATTGTAGGGACTTTGTCGATCGCGATGGTGGTGCCACAAAAAGAAATTAGCTTATTATCCGGATTGATTCAGGGATTTACGGTATTTTTGAGTGCGTTTGATTTAGTGTGGGCGGTGCCTATCTTGGCCTTATTGTTGTTGATTGGTTCTTTGGCGGGGATTAATACTTGGATCGTGGGTCCTGCAAAAGGCTTGTTAGTGACAGCGCAAGATGGATTTTTGCCGCCTTCTTTAGCGCGGGTGAATGATAAAGGTGTACCGACGGGTATGCTGATTTTTCAAGCTACCATTGGGACTATTTTATCGTTTGTTTTTTTGTTTATGGATAGCCACAGTGCGGCTTTTTGGGTTTTAACGGCGTTGTCTGCGCAATTTGCGGTGGTGCAATATGGGTTTGTATTTGCGGCAGTGCTGAGATTGCGTTACAGCCAGCCGCACACGCACAGGGCTTATCGTGTACCCGGTGGCAAAGCAGGTCTTTGGTTGATTGCTCTGGTGGGGATTGCAGCCTGTGCTTTTGGATTTTGGATTGGTTTTGTGCCGCCGTCACAATTAGAAACAGGGGACAAAACGACTTATCAAACGCTCTTGGGTGCTTGCGTGATAATACTGTCGTGTATACCCCTGGTTTTTAGTCTGAAGCGAAGATTTCGACGAAAGAAAGCTTGAACATATTATTTAGGTTTTTTCTTCTTGGGGCCGAGTATTTCTCGAACTTGGCTAACCAGCATCTGTGTCTCTTTTTCTTTAGGACTTTGATTTTCTATCGGGGGAGGATCAGGATTTGCTTTTTTAAAAAGCAGAGGATTTGCAGAAGACACGCCAGAACCCTCGGGATCATCTTTGGGCTTTGGCCCTAATCCCGTGGCAAATCTCAATATTTCAGTTAATTGAGCAATGAGCGACTTTTTTTGATCTGTATCGGGCATTCACGAACCTCAACTATCCTATATGCTGAATAGTGAGACATCATGAGGGACAATAAGTTCAGGGATATGTGCTAGTACACTTTTTCTGCTTCTGTTTCTTTCAACCACGCATTCGCGGTTTCCAGAATACTGGATCGTGCGATCAGCAGTTGCCAACGTCGCCCGCCCAGTTGTTGCCACAACACGGCAGAGCGAACGCCTGCCAGCAACAGAGAACGTACTTGATTGAGTGTGGCGGTGCGGTTCAGATACAGCTGTTCTCCCGCAACATGTATTCTAAAACTAAAAGTGCTGAGTGTGTCGGTATATAAAGACGCCAGATTTGCCATGACGTTTTCATGTGTGGGAGAAAAATAAGTTGCTTGCTGGGAAGCGCGTTCTATGCCTGTTCGGATGTGTTTCAGCATTTTAGGATTGGCAGACAGTTTTTTTTCTAAGTGCAGCAACGAGAAAGCATAACGGGCAATCTCGGGATCTTTGGGTAATTTGTTATTGATAAACAGTCGGATTAATTCTTCTAAACCCACCGAGAAATTT